>SL_3KL_010_SEDDRAFT_10000018_pt1 | contig 84046 bp, 90 predicted proteins | sample SodLakKL_010_SED_2_FD_10381 | JGI IMG/M metagenome (IMG submission 10381)
CACTTTTTCACCTCAGTTCAATGCTTTTTAGAAGGTAGTTAAATTGTTAAGTTTTATTTAATTCGTATTATATCAAAAATTTCCGAATTTGTCATCTATGAGTTAATTAATTTCCGGAAAAATACAAAAAAAGCAGCAGGCCAGTAAGCCGAGTTCTGTTTACGGCAATCATCTATCTACGGTACCAGTTGCCTGGTACCTTTAGCGACCTTACCCGGGGAGTAGGCGGGCAACCCTTAAAACCTCCCCCTATTAGGTCTTGCTCCGGATGGGGTTTACCTGGACCCGGCCAGTCACCTGGCCAGCGGTGCGCTCTTACCGCACCTTTTCACCCTTACCTCTAAGAAGAGGCGGTTTATTTCTGTGGCACTTTCCTTGGAGTCGCCTCCACTGGGAGTTACCCAGCATCCTGCCCTGCGGAGCTCGGACTTTCCTCAGGCTATAAGCCTGCGATTGCCCGGCCTGCTGCTTTACTTTTATGATAACACCCTGTTAACAATTCCGTCAAGCTTCGTCAATTCCCATATTAGCCAGTTTATCGGCTTTTTTATTCTTTTCCCTTCTTATAAAATGGAAGGTAATCCGGGGAATTCGCTCAACAATTTTTATAGCTTTTTCATAAAGGGGAATCAGGTTCTCATGGCGGACCCTGTATTCTCCGTTCATCTGCCTGATTAAAAGCTGGCTATCGGAATAAATTTTAGCTTCCTTAACAGGGAATTTCCTCAGTTCTTCTAAGGCCCTGATCAGGGCCATATATTCAGCCTGGTTATTGGTCGTAACTCCCAAAAACCCTTTGATTTCTCGGATGGGATTTTCCTCACCATTTTTATAAATAACCACGCCCAATCCCCCTGGACCGGGATTACCCCTCGCGGCTCCATCAATAAAAACGGAAACCATCATGGCCCTGGGAGAAACAACATGCGGGAACAGCTTTCACATGTTACAATCTCCTTCCCCCCTTTCACCTGTTCCAGAACATAAGCCGAAAGGCTAACCTTGCAACCTCCACAGCTGGATCCCTCAACGGGGACAACACCTCTTAACCCGGTTCTTTCTGCCAGAGAAAGACACCTTTCTTTAAGTTTTTTTTCAATTGATCCATCCAGTTGAGAGATTTCTTCTTCCAATTGAAAAACTTCTTTTCCCAGCTGTTCTTTTTCTTCGTCGTATTCTTTTTTTACTCCCTCGTTTTTCTTCCTTTCCTCTTTGTACTGGCCGGCTTTTTTTTCTTCTTCTTCCCGGCCCTCATCAAGGTGCATCATTGTTTCCAGGATATCTTCCTCCAGCCGGGCTTCCTCTTTCTGGATCTGGGTTACCTTCATCTGTAGCTGTTCCAGTTCCTTGGCTGATTGAGTTTCTCCCTTGTAAAGCTTTTTCTCGTAATTTTTCCTTTGGGTTTCCACCTTTGCCGCCTGGTCTTCTTTTCGTTTTAATTCCCGACTTAATTCTGCAACCTGGTTTCTTTTTGATTCTAATTCTTTTTCCAGGGCTTCCAATTGTTCCTTTCTTTGGGCTAGTTCATACTTTTCCGGAAGATTTTTTATTTTCTTTTCTAGCTTTTTCTTTTTTAACCTGGCTTCCTGCCACTGATACAGGACCTCTAATTTTTGCAATGCTCTTCCCCCTTCTCCACTTCTTTTCAAACCTATTCTTTGCCCGCCTTGATTTTCACTGGTAATAATAGAAAAAGAGCAGGACAAAATAGCCTACTCTTCGTGGTAGTAAGGACATAACTCCCTCTGGGAAGGTATAAGTTCAACCCCGGGGAGTTTTTTCCCAAGAATATCTTTCAAGATGCCTTTACATTTAATTTCCAAATGAAAATGCCCCGGGTCAGCAATTAAAACGTCTTTCTCCTGCCCCATTTGGAACTGATGATAATCAATATCCCCAGAAACAAAAATTTCCGCTCCTTGCGCAGTTGCTTCCGGTAATAATTTGCCTCCCTTTCCGGGAACAAGGGCTAATTTTTGCCTTGAACGATCTTCTGTCCTTCCCCAGCGCAAATTGGCCCCCAACCCTTCTTCAATCATCAAATCAGCTAATTCCCTTTGTTTTAAGGGATTGGGTAAATCCCCAATAATCCCCAATCCAGAAGCGGGTTTGTTGGCCAGGGGATAAAGGTCATAGGCGAACTCTTCGTAGGGGTGAGTCTCTTCAATAGCCTGCACAACCCCACCTAAAAATCTTGCGGGTACAATTGTTTCCAGGCGTATTTCTCTTACCTCTTCTCTCTGCCCCTCCCGGCCAATAAAAGGCTGGGTTCCCTTTTGGGGACGAAAGGTTCCGCTTCCCTCTGTCTGGAAAGAGGTCTGATCATATTTTCCAATATGACCTGCTCCCCGGGAAAAAATTGCCCGGGAAACCTTTTCTTCATGTCCCTCCGGAATAAATATTACAATTTTAAACAACCGTTCCCCATCACCCTGGCCAATGGGCCTAACATTTTTTAACTGGAAAATCCGACCCCACGCCGGAGCCAGAAAATCACGGTCAAAGTTAGTATGGGTAACGAAAAGTCCCATTCCCGCCCGAATAAAAGCCCTGGAAACATCTTCCCGGCCAATAGCAAACACAGGTTTATAAAAAAGAGGGTGATGAGTTAAAACCAATTCAGCTTGCTGTTTAATCGCTTCTTTTAGGACCTCTCTGCCCGGGTCCAGAGCAAGAAGAATTCTTTCAACCTGTTCTGCTTCAGGTTCAATCTGCAAACCAACTTTATCCCCGGGTTCGCTCCTTTCCCTGGGGAACAGATTATTTAGAATTTTGATTAGTTCTTTTGCAGAAATAGCCATTGTCTTACTCCTTTATATAATTCAATTTTCCTTTCCCAGAGTTCCTCCTGGGGGTGACCTGGTTTTCTTCCTCGAATCTTCTCCAGTATGGTATTAAACTCCTGCACTTTTTCTTCCAGGTAATCCGAAAGTAAGGGAGGTTTTTTTGCTATAAGCACGGGACCGATTTCCAGTTCCCAATCAAAGTATTGCCTTTCTTCGATGGCCGGGTCAAATCTTATCGCCAAATAAAAATTACCCTTTTCCTTGCCGATTTCTTCATTGACAATAGCCCAGCCCCTTAGGACAAGCCATTTGCGAATAAAAAATACATCTCGATGTGGTTGCAGGAAAAAATGTTTGATTCCCTTTGTTTCCCGGCCGCTTTTTTTTATAATTTCCGCTATCTTTCTACCGCCAAGACCTGAAATGATTGCCTGATCCACTTCTCCTTCTCCAATGGGGTCAAACCCCCACCCCTGGCGAAGCTCAATTTTTTTGTCTAAATCCCGGCGATTGATATTTTCCTGTCCCTGTTCAAGAGGTTCCCAGGCCAGATCGGTACCAATTATTTTTTCCCCACTCCAAAACGGGTGTTGAGCCAATGAACATGGGAGCAGAGCGTGATCGGTCCCTATATCAACAGCACTGCGATAGGGCAACAACATATCCATTATCTGTTGCAAGCGAAATGGGATCACCTGTTATTTTCTCTCCTTTACTTTTAGCAAAAAAACCCCGCCAAAAGCGGGGTTTTTTAGTCGCAATGGTGGGCCCACCTGGACTCGAACCAGGGACCTACCGGTTATGAGCCGGTGGCTCTGACCAACTGAGCTATGGGCCCGTGGCTCCCCGAGCAGGACTCGAACCTGCGACTCGGTGGTTAACAGCCACCTGCTCTACCTACTGAGCTATCGGGGAATCTACATACATATTATAAGCGACCATACCTACCCCGTCAAGGGTAAAAAATGGGATTTGCTTTTTCACAAAGAAAAAAAGCAGGATCTTCCTGCTTTTTATTCCAGGTAATCTTTTAGTTTTTTGCTCCGGCTCGGGTGGCGCAATTTCCGCAGGGCCTTTGCTTCAATCTGCCTGATCCTCTCCCTGGTTACACCAAATTCACGCCCAACCTCTTCCAGGGTTCTGGGGCGGCCGTCTTCAATGCCAAACCGGAGTTCAAGAACTCTCTTTTCTCTATCGGTAAGAGTATCCAGAACTCCCCCCAGCTGTTCTTTCAATAGCATGAAAGAAGCTGCTGTTGCAGGGGCAGGAGCATCTTCATCTTCAATAAAATCACCCAGATGACTGTCTTCTTCTTCCCCGATAGGGGTTTCCAGCGAAACTGGTTCTTGGGCAATTTTCATTATTTCCCGAACCTTATCTTCAGAAATGTCCATTTCCGATGCAATTTCTTCGGGTGTTGGTTCTCTATCCAATTCCTGAAGAAGCTGCCGGGAAACCCGAACCAGTTTATTTATTGTTTCAACCATGTGCACGGGAATACGGATGGTCCTTGCCTGATCAGCAATAGACCTGGTAATTGCCTGCCTGATCCACCAGGTAGCATAGGTACTGAATTTATAACCCTTGCGGTAATCAAATTTCTCTACCGCCTTAATCAAACCCAGATTGCCTTCCTGAATCAGGTCTAAAAAGAGCATTCCCCGTCCGACATATTTCTTGGCAATACTGACCACCAGACGTAAATTAGCTTCAACAAGCTTTCTCTTGGCCTGTTCCTCACCTGCTTCCATCCTTTTCGCCAAGTCAATTTCTTCTTCGGGAGAAAGGAGTGGCACCTTACCAATTTCTTTTAAATACATACGAACCGGGTCATCCAGTTCAATACTATCAGGAATTTCTATTTCCTTTTCTTCCAATTCATTTTCCAGGATGGGATCATCGCTATCTTCAAGAACATCAATATTTTTATCAGCAAGGATTTCATATATCTGTTCAATCTGCTCTGGAGACAGCTTAAATTCACCCAGGGAATCCATAATCTCCTGGTATGTTAAGAACCCTTTTTCCTGACCTTTGGTAAGGAGGCTGGTCAATTGTTTTGTTTTTTCTTCATTTTTTTCTGGGCCCATTCTATCCCTCCTTCCTCAATCCCCGTTCTTTTTCCAGTATATCTCTATATTCCAGAAGTTTGTTATTTATCCAGAACAGGGGAAGAACACTTTTACTTTTTATTTCTTCCCGGATATTTCTCTTTTGCTGGTTAAATTTCTCAACAAGAAATCTTTCAACCAATTCATCTGTTGAGCCCTGGACTTCGTTAAAACGAAGGCGATTAACCAGTTCAACAATTTCCGGATCTTCCCCGAGTTGCAGCTCAGAGACCGTTTTCCCCGCAGCAATCAGCTGGGCAAGCTCAAAATGTTTTGGCCCCACAAAATCCTCGGGTTCAATCCGGGAAAAAAACTCTTGTTCTTCGTCTCCAGCAAGAAGCCGGGAAAGAATTTTTTCTTCAAAAATCTCCAGGGCAGAAGAACCCACCTGTTTTTTTATGGTTCTATAACCCCGCTCCTCATTTTCTTTTTTCCTGCCCTTAAGCAATTTATTCAACTCTCGTTCCAGTCCACCTGCTTCAAGATCCAATTTTTCTGCTGCATACTTTAAATACACCTGTCTTTCAATCTCATTATCTATATTCCCCAAAACCCGGACACATTCCTGCCCCGCTTCTATCCTTCCGGAAGAAGAATCAAGGTCAAATTTTTCGCAAGCCCTGTCCAGAAGGTACTCCAGGTAATTTTTACTGGTTTTAACTTTTTCTGAAAAAAAATCCAGTCCCTGTTCCCGGACCACATCATCTGGATCCATTCCCTCTTCAAGTTCAACAATAAATACCTTTAATCCTTCCTGGCGTAAAATTTCCAAGCCTCTTCTCGTTGCACTTTCTCCGGCAATATCCGAATCGTAGGCAATGTATACTCGAGAAGCAAATCTCTTTAGCAATCTGGCCTGATCCAGGGTCAAAGCAGTTCCCAGGGAAGCAACGGAATTTTCCATTCCGTGAAGATGCAGACTCAAAACATCTGTATAACCTTCAACAACAAGAACGCTATCTTGTTCGCGGATTACCTCTGCAGCCCAGTTAATACCGTAAAGGTTACGACTCTTAGAATATAGCAGGGTCTCTGGAGAATTCAGGTACTTGGGTTGATCTTTCACATCAGAAAGGAGTCTGCCCCCAAAAGCAATTGGATGATTCCGGCGGTTAAAAATGGTAAACATCAGGCGGTCGCGGAAGCGATCATAATATCCTTTGCGCCCTTTAATAACCAGGCCGGCTTCTTCGAGAAAAGCTGGTTGATAACCTTTTTTCTCAAGAAATTTAAGCAGGTTGTCCCATCCCGGGGGAGCAAGACCCAGACCAACCTTTTGTGACCAATCCAGGGGATAACCCCTTTTTTCCAGGTAATCCCGGGCTTCGGAGCCTGCTTTGGTTTCCAGGAGGATATATTGATAAAACCGGGCAACAAGACGGTAAAGCTCAAACATTAAATCCTTTTTGCGTCTGTGTGCTTTTTCCCTAGCCGGGTCACGGCTTTCCAGCTCAATCCCCTGCCGACGGGCCAGCATTTCCAGAGCCTCTTTAAAAGGAATGTTTTCAAGTTCCATCAGGAAGTTGAAAACATTGCCCCCGGCCCCACATCCGAAACAATAATAAAGATTTTTTTCGGGGCTGACAGAAAAGGAAGGGGTCTTCTCCTGGTGGAAAGGACATAAACCTTTATAATTCTTTCCTGCTTTTTTTAAGGAGACATATTCCCCAACAACTTCAACCAGGTCCACCTCTTGCAGGATTACTTCAACAGCATTATCCATAAAATCTCCCCCTGTTAATGGAGGGGTGAATTCTATTCTCCAATTTCATGCACTTCCCTCAATAACTCCTCTGCTTTTTCCTGCATCTGTTCCGGAACCTTTACTCTCACTTCCCCCAGGGGACCCTGGGTAAAGGGGTGCAGGCTTAAAACAACATCTGATTCCAGGTGGGTAGGAATCCCGTTGCTTTCCAGGAAGGATTTAACCACCTCAACCCTGAAGGCAGTGTCTTCCCAGACCTGAACCCAGCGGGTTACTTCCTTTTCCAAAAGATCACAGCGGTAGATTAGAAATCTCCGCTGGCTCTCCAGGGAAGTAATCCGTTCTTCAATAAAAACAAAGCCCGCTTTTTGTAGAGGTTCTGGGCTATACCAGGGGTCCAGGCCATCACCCCTGGGTGCAGCTTCGATATACCTCCAGTAATTATTGCGCGCCCATTCCTTCCATGCTGAAATTAATTCAGCAGCAAGTCCTTTATCCCTTTTATTTTCATTAACCCAGAAACACCCCATAACCAGGGTTTCCTGGTTGAAGTAATCATCGACCGCCCTTATCCAGCCGATCCGTCTGGCTTCTTCCTTGGGGAAAAAAGTTAACCAGCCCAGGGCCTTTCGCCGGGTAAGAGCTACAAGACCAGCGGCTCCATATTTTTTTACCAGATATTGATAAAAATCCCTTCTTTCTTCACGTCTTTCCTGAATCCAGTCCAGATGAGTTTCAGAGCCTTCTGGAAAACCCGGGGGAACCTCTTCTATGGGCCGAAAATCCAGGCAGGGAGAATAAAGACGATCCAGGTTTTCCTGATCAATTGGAATAATTTTCATTCACTAGACCCTCCCACTTCCCTGATCTTTTCCAGGAGTTCTTCTCTATCGGTACTGGCCCGCCCCAATAACTCCCCTTCACAAAAAATAAGGCCTTCGGTTAAAAAACCTTCCCCCCGCCGGAGAGCTCTTACAATCGAAGGCATTTCTCCGGGGAGTTCGTCTTCTTCACCTTCGGCAATTTTCCCGATATCAAAACTTTCAATTTCACAACCCTCAAGTTTGGCGGCGAGAAATCGAACATAGGGAATTTCTGCCCGAAGACAGAGGGGAGAATATAGAAACTGGATTTTCATATCCAATAACTCCTTTCAGGATTATCGGGACTTGCCTTACCGTATTCCACAAGGATATCAGAAAATCCTTCTTTTTAACTTGGAAACCAGGGACGGGGAAGAAGGAGATTCTGCCCCTGAATCAGGGCATATCGATCAGACATTCCTGCTATATAATCAGCCACAATCCTCTGCTTTCCATGGAGCCCTTCCAGTTCCCGATATTCAGTGGGAAGTCTGTCCATATTTTCCTGGTAAAATTGGAATAGACTGGCTATAAAGTTGAAAACCTTGGTTTCCTCTTTTTTTGCCGCCGAACCAATATATACCTCCTGGAAAAGGAAATCCCGCAGGAGGTTGGTTGCTTTCTCCACCGTCGGGCTTTGCCGGATTTCCTCCCTGTCCCAGCTGGCCGTAATCATATCCCTTACCATGCTATCAATTCGCCGGGAATGATCATTTCCCAATATTTCCAGGGAATATGCCGGCAGAACTTCCCTGGTAATAATTCCCGCCCGCAGTGCATCATCTATATCATGGTTAATATAAGCAATTCTGTCGGCAATACGAACAATTTTCCCTTCAAGAGTTATAGGAGGAGTTGTCCCGGTGTGGCCGGCTATTCCATCCTTTACTTCCAGGGTTAAATTTAATCCCCTTTTGCCACCATTGCGAAACTCCAGTTCTTCAACCACCCTTAAAGATTGCTGGTTGTGCTTAAAACCACCTTCCACCAGCCGATCTAGTGCTCCTTCCCCCGCATGTCCAAAAGGGGTATGACCCAGGTCATGAGCGAGGGCAATTGCTTCAACAAGATCCTCATTCAAAGAAAGAGCCCGGGCAATAGTTCTGCTGATCTGCGAAACTTCAAGAGTGTGGGTCAAACGAGTCCGGTAATGATCATGTTCGGGAGCAATGAAAACCTGGGTTTTATGTTTCAACCGCCGAAAAGCCTTGCTGTGCAGAATCCGGTCCCTATCCCTTTGGTATGGGGTTCGAATATCACATTCCTTCTCGGGGTAGGCCCGACCCCTGCTGGCAGAGCTAATAGCAGCCTGCGGGGAGAGCATTTGTTTTTCTTTTTTTTGATATTCTTCCCGGCAATTCATCCTCTACCTCCTTTGTAGAACCAGAAGATATTCATGGACTTTATTAACACGAAATACGCTGGGATATCCAAGAGGACGGAGGTTATTGTATTCCTGGCTTCTATCCCAGATAATAATATCGTCCAGTGTAAAACCCACCTCCTGCAGCATCCTACAATAATCGATGTGCAGGGGGAAAAAGTCCTTCCCCTTGCGCAGGTCCATTACTACAACAACCAGGTACCCCCCAATTACAGTTCCAGAAAAAATTCGGGAAAAAATCAGGTTTTGGTCCTTAATAAATTGCCCATAATCTTTAATATTACTGAAATCCTTTTTATCTTCACTATATGGGCGGCTTTCTTTACCGTCAGCGGTTCTCTTTTGATTCATTATATCCCAGTACGGGGGAGAAGTAACAGTGAGGTTTAGGCTTTCGGGGGAAATTTCCTTTCCTAAATCGCGGGCATCTCCCCTAAACCATTTAATCTGGGCGCCTTGATTGTTTAGAACCAATTCTCTGTTGTTTTCTTTTTGGACTACCCAGTTATCTTTTGCCTTTAATCTTTGAACCCCTTTTTGCCAGTATTCCTGCCCCAGTTCAAACCCAACGGCAGATATCCCTTTTTCCATTGCAGCAACAAGAGTTGTGCCGATTCCTCCGAATGGATCAAAAATTAGCGGTGGAGGTTTTTCGGGAGCAATGTACACCAGAGAACCGATAATTTTTTTGACCAGCTCTACGGGGTAAACCGCAGGATGACCAAACTTCCTTTCTTCAGGAGATCTGATTGGGCCCTGCCAAACACTTAAAGAATTCTTAATCCACTGTTTGCCATCAAGGTTATTGGCTCGCCTTCCCACAGCTTCCCCTCCTCTCTTTTAAATAATTCTTCTCCCAAAAAAATAGCCCTGCTTAAATCGCAGGGCTTTTTGCTTTAATCGCAGCCTGAGCTGCAGCAAGTCGAGCTACCGGAACCCGGTAGGGTGAACAGCTGACATAATCAAACCCATTGGAATGACAAAAAGCGATTGATTTAGGATCTCCCCCATGTTCTCCGCAAATCCCAATTTTTAGTTCGGGTTTAACCTTTCTGCTATCCTCAACCGCAATTTTCATCAGGCGTCCTACTCCCTTTTGGTCCAGAGTAATAAAGGGGTTTTCCTCCAGTATTCCATCTTCAAGATATGCTGGAAGGAATTTGGCTTCAGCATCATCACGGGAAAAACCAAAGGCAGTCTGGGTTAAATCGTTGGTTCCAAAGGAGAAAAATTCTGCTTCTCTGGCTATTTCATCTGCTGTAAGACAGGCCCGGGGCAATTCTATCATGGTCCCAACTTTATACCTTACTTTTCCTTCAGGGTTAATCTTCTCTTCGAGAATTCCTCTGAGTTCTTCTTTTAAAAAGATGAGTTCCTTTGCTTCAGCCACGAGGGGAATCATTATTTCCAGTTCCAACTCTTTCCCCTGGTCTTCAAGAATTTTAGCTGCACTGGCCAAAGCTTCAACCTGCATTCTGTAGAGTGCAGGCAACATAATTCCCAGGCGGCAACCCCGTAATCCCATCATGGGATTGGATTCATCCATATTTTTGGTTTTCCGAAAGAGTTCTTTTTGGCGGATAAGAGCTTGCTGATCTCCTGCTTTCTCCGCAGCAAAAATTTCCTGCTGCAAATCAAGTAACTGGGGCAAAAACTCATGCAGGGGGGGGTCGAGAAGTCTGACATTAACCGGCTTCCCTTCCATAACCTCCAGAATCTCCTGGAAATCTTTTTTCTGATAAGGTAAGAGCCTGGCAAGTGCTTCTTCCTTTTCTTCGGGTGATTCACTCAAGATCAACTGCCGGACCAGGGGCATCCTTTCCCTACCCATAAACATGTGCTCGGTTCGGCATAAACCTATTCCCTGAGCTCCAAGTTCAAGGGCTTTCTCTGAATCCGGTCCATTATCCGCATTGGCCCTTACTCCCAGCCGCTTATGTTGATCAGCATATTTTAATAGCTGAATAGTTGCCGGGGACAGTTCTGGTTCCTTCAGGATCGCTTCACCTTTTATTACTTCCCCGGTTCCTCCATTTATGGTAATAATATCTCCCTGGCTGATTTTAAATTTGCCAATCCAGGCCAGACTCTCCTCCCGGGAAAACTTAATGCTCTCACAACCACATACTGCAGGTTTTCCCATTCCCCTTGCAACAACAGCTGCGTGGCTTGTCATTCCGCCTCGAGCTGTTAAAACTCCCTGGGCAGCAATTACCCCATGAATATCGTCAGGTGTTGTTTCCGAGGTCACCAGGATTACTCTTTCCCCCTTTTCTCCCAGTTTTTCTGCTTCATCCGCATCAAAAACAACTACTCCGCTGGCAGCACCGGGGGAAGCGGGAAGACCCTTACCCAGAATCTCATAATCCTGGTCAGCATCAAGCTGGCGGTGCAGGATTTTTTCCAGTTCTGTTGGTTTGACCCTGAGTAAACATTCTTCAACACTGATCAGACCTTCATCAACCATATCCGTAGCAATTTTTATTGAAGCTTCTGCAGTTCTTTCCCCCCGCCTGGTCTGGAGGATAAAGAGCCTCCCTTGCTCTATTGTAAACTCCAGGTCCTGAACTTCTCGGTAATGTTTTTCAAGCCTGTGGGCAATCTCTTCCAGCTCTCCATATTCCCGTGGGAATTTTGAACTCATCTCGGAAATATCCAGGGGTGTTCTTGTACCCGCAACAACATCTTCTCCCTGGGCATCAGGCAAAAATTCCCCGTATATTTTCTTTTCTCCTGTTGAAGGATTCCTGGTAAAAAGCACTCCAGTTCCAGAATCTTCCCCTTTATTTCCAAATACCATTGCCTGGATATTCACAGCAGTCCCCAGATCGTGGGGGATATTATTGGCTTCTCGATAAACTCTTGCTCGCCGGTTATCCCATGATCCGAAAACAGCTTCAACGGCACCCAAAAGTTGTTTCCGGGGGTCCTGGGGAAAGGAATTTCCCGTTTCTTTTTCAATAATTCCTTTAAAAGAATCTATAAGTTCCCAGCTGGCTTTGTTGCCGGCTTTTTCAAAGCGGTGATTGAATCGGTAAGCAGGAACTCCTTGAACTACTTCACCGTACATCTGGATCAAACGGCGATAGCAGTCCAGGGCAAAAACTTCATCCCCGGTAGAACTGGCCAAACCTTGCACACTTTCATCATTTAACCCTATGTTCAAAATTGTATCCATCATCCCGGGCATGGATATTGCTGCCCCGGAGCGGACACTTACTAAAAGAGGATCGGCAGCAGCCCCAAATTTTTTGCCCATGTCTTTCTCCAATTGCTCCATATGTTTTTCCAGTTCTGGCAATAACTTTTCCAAAAAACCTTCCTGCCTGAGGTAATCAAGGCATGCTTTGGTGGTGATCGTAAAACCGGGAGGTACAGGTAGGCCCAGACCGGTCATTTCCGCAAGGTTGGCACCTTTTCCTCCCAACAACTCTTTTTCTCTCTGGCTGCCCTGGCTAAAATTCTGGACATAATGCTCCATGGGGAACCCCTCCTTAGAAATATTTCAGAACATCTTTTTTGAAATAATCAGGTTTCTTGCCAACAAGATGATGAGCTTTTATCGTCCGGATGGTCCCGGTTTTGCTCCGCATAATAATTGTTTCTGTTGTAGCCCGATCACCGGAAAAACGGACTCCTTCCAGCATATCTCCATCGGTTACCCCGGTAACCGAAAACATCACATCATCACCGGTAACCAGGTCTTCTAAGGTAAGAACCTTATCAATATCCGTAAAACCCATTCCCCGAGCCCTTTTTATCTCCTCGTCATTGCGGGGTTTCAAAATACCCTGAATTTCACCTCCCAGACACTTCAGGGCCGCAGCTGTAAGCACTCCTTCTGGTGCCCCCCCGATTCCCATAAGAACGTCAACTCCAGTATCATCCATTGCAGCAGCAATACCGCCAGCAACATCCCCATCGCTGATCAAACGGATGCGGGAACCCACTTCTCTAATTTCTGCAATTAACTGATCATGCCGAGGACGATCCAGGACTATTACAGTCAAATCCCGGACCCGCATGTTCATTGCTTCGGCAATTTTTTCCAGGTTTTCCCTTGTGGAAGCCTTTATATCAATACACCCTTTGGCCCTTGCTCCCACAGCAATTTTTTGCATATAAGTATCCGGAGCCCTTAGCAGGCATCCTTTTTCTGCTGCCGCTATAACAGCCAGGGCATTGGGTAAACCACGGGCAACCAGCCTGGTCCCTTCCAGGGGGTCAACGGCTATATCAATACAGGCACCCCCTTTCTGGGCCCCTATTTTCTCCCCGATATAAAGCATTGGAGCCTCATCTTTTTCCCCCTCTCCAATTACTACCTCACCATCAATCTGGATAGTATCAAAAACTGCGCGCATGGCATCAACTGCCGCCTGGTCAGCTCCCTCCTTATCCCCCTTTCCCATCCAGGGAGCAGAAGCAAGCGCCGCTGCTTCAGTTACCCTAACAAATTCAAGAGTTAATTCTCGTTCCATCTTAAAATTCTCCTTTCTCCAAAATTAATGTCGCCAGCTCTTCGAGAGATCTTCCTGTAACTTCAAGAGTTAAACAACCAATCCTATCCATAATTCCCTTGCCGAACTCCATCTCCCGATAAATTCTCTCCAGGTTAGAATATTCTGCAGCGGGCATTTTTATTACCCTGAGTCGCTCCTGCCTGATGGACCGGAGAACTTCAGGGTCAATTGTAAGTCCTACAATTTTTTTGCGGGGGAGGGTGAAAAGTTCCCGGGGAGGAATTACCTCGGGCACCAGCGGAACGTTGGCAACTTTGTATCCCAGGTGAGCAAGGTATATGCTCAGCGGGGTTTTGGATGTTCTGGAAACTCCAATCAAAACCAGGTCCGCCCGGGATAAAGCGGAGAGATCTTTCCCATCATCGCAACGAACCGCAAATTCAATTGCTTCTATTTTTTTATAATAATTCTTTTCCAGGGAAGGGATCCCCGAAACCCTCCAGCTTTCTCCATAACTTTCTTCAGGTGTGGAAATTTTACTCAAGAAAGGGCCTAAAATATCAATTAAGGGAACCTTCAATTTCCAGGCCTGTTTTTTCGCTTCTTCCCGCAGTTCTCCATCAAGAAATGAATGAGCAACAATGGCCCCCTTTTCACCAGCAGTTTTTAAAACTTCCTCAACCTCCTGCGGAAAATTAAGTCCGCCAAAATTCTGGTATTTAATTGACCGTCCGGGAAAATTTGCGGAGATAAATTCTACCAGTTCTCTGCCGGGGTGTTCTTCACTTTCCGATAGAAGATAAATTACCATATTATTCCCCTTCCCTCGATAAATTGTCTAATAAAAACCGGAAAACTCCCTGCCGGGTTACCCTACCCACCAGGGATTGCTTCCCATCAACAACCGGAACAGCTTCCCGGGAGGCATCCTGTAAAAGTAAAAGGGCCCGGTAGAGATTATCATCAATTTTTAATTTTTGATCTTCAGGTAAGCGAACCATCGCTACTTTTACAGGAAGTTCCCTGTTTTCAATACCCCCCAGCATAACTTTTATTAAATCTTTGGCTGTAACCAGACCTGCAGGTTTGTTTTCCTCATCAACTACAAAAAGGGTTTCCGCATCTTCCAGGAAAAGATGCACTGCAGCATTGTGGACAGTGGAGGCTTCGGTAATAACAACCGGGACACTTTGAACCACCTCAACCTTAGTTCCCCAGAGCAGGTTACTGAGCCAGACCGGGCTATTCTGGGGATTATGGAAATAACCCACCCGGGGCTTTGCTTCTAAAAAGCGGGCCATTGTTAAAAGGGCGAGATCAGTTCGAAGGGCAGCCCGGGTTAGATTGAGTCGACCTGCCAGTTCCTGGCTGGTAATTGGTTCTTCTTCTTTTACAATTTTAAGGATTTCCTTCTGGCGATCAGTCAATTCCATAGAAAGTCCTCCCAATTAGTGTAACACATATTATTATATATACTATACTATTTATTTTAATCCTGCACAAAAAAACCGGATTTTTTAAAATCCGGTTTATTTTTCCCGCAGGTATTTTAATATTTCATTTGCCGATTCTTCAACTGACTTATTGGTCACATTAATAATGGGGCAACCCACTCTCCTCATTATCTCCGCGGCGTATTCCAGTTCATCATTAATCCTCTTAATTGAGGCGTATTGAGCTTTTCTGTTCAAACCAAGACTTTTCAACCTCTCCTGGCGGATCTCATTTAACAATAACGGATCAATTGTGAGCCCGATTATTTTATTATCCGGGTTTTTAAACATTAAATCGGGAGGGGGGACTTCGGGGACCAGGGGTATATTTGCTGCTTTGTAACCCTGGTAGGCAAGGTAAACACTCATGGGTGTTTTGGAAGTCCTGGAAACTCCAATTAAAACAACATCTGCAAGTTCTATCCCCCTGGGGTCATTGCGATCATCATACTTTACGGTGAATTCAATAGCTTCAACTCTCTGGAAATATTCTTCGTCGAGCTGGTGGATCAAGCCCGGTTCCAGCCTGGGTTTTTTGTTCAAAAGAACCTCGAATTTTTCCATAACCGGACCCAGAATATCAATGTGAGGAAGCCCAACTTCTTCAGCCATTTGGGCGAGTTCTTTTCGCAATTCAGGGTTTACCAGAGTATATGCCAGGACGGTTTCTTTTGGCCTGAGCTCTTTGATTATTGTTTCAATATCTTCCCTTGTTTTAACATAGGAGAACTTTTTTATATTGGCCTCGGGAGCATCGAACTGGCTTAAACCTGCCATAACCACTCCCCGGGCCGTTTCTCCAATAGAATCAGAAATAACGACAATAGTGGGTTGCAAAATAACAACCTCCTTTTCAGTCAAGGACTATTTGGGTAAGGTCAACACCCCGGTTTAAGGTTTCCCTGATTTTTTCCAGCAGAGCAAGCCTGTTTTTCTTCAGATCTTCTTCTTCGGCCATAACCATGACCCGGTCAAAAAATTCTTCCAGGGGCTGGGCAAGACGGGCCAGGACCAGGAAAAGTTCTTTATAAGAACCTTCTTTTTCCAGGTTTATTATCTCCTTTTGGATTTCCTGGAGATTTTCCCACAGGTTTTTTTCAGCGGTTTCTACCAGAAGTTCGGTATTGAACTTTTCCCCTGGAATTCTATTTTTCAATATATTTTGGGCTCGCACAGCCGATTGAACCAGGAGAATAAATTGCTCATCCCCTCTCATCTCCGCCAGGGCCCTTCCCTTATCCAGGCCAGATTGGACTTTCAGGTCTCCTCCAGCTATTACAGCTTCAACTATGTCATACCGAAGGCCTTCTTCTTCCATAAGCCTGGCCATTCTTCTTTTTAGAAACTCCTCCAGGTCTTTCAACTTATCCTGCAGTTCGAAATCCTGTTCTTTGTAAACCAGTTCCAGGATTTCAAGCAAAGCAGATAGAGGAATATCAACTTCAAGGCCATTCAAAATTTTAAAAGCTGCAAGGCCCTGCCGCCTTAAAGCCAGCGGATCCTGGGAACCTGAAGGGATATTCCCGGTATAAAAAGCCGCAGCAATATTATCCAGTTTTTCTGCGAGACCAAGAACTCGGCCCAATTTAGTTTCAGGGAGACTGTCTTCTTTAAAACGGGGTTGGTAATGCTCGGCAATTGCCCGTGCAATTTCAGGATCGATCCCTTCCTGCAAAGCATAATTGCAGCCCATAATTCCCTGTAATTCAGGAAATTCATCAACCATCTGGGTAACCAGATCGGCTTTACATAATGAAGCGGCTTCCATACCCTTTTTTATCATTTCCTCAGGCCAGCCCAGAAGCCCTCCCAGTTCTTTTTGCAGTATTTGTAACCGGAAAGCCTTTTCCTCCATATTACCCAGACCCTCCATGAAAACCACCCGGGCCAGTTCCCGGGAGTGTTCCCGAAGCGGAATAGCTGAGTCCTCATTGAAGAAAAAGAAAGCATCATCCAGGCGGGCCTGGAGAACCTTTTCATTGCCAAACCTTACCAGCTCTTTATCTCCTCCCGGACCGGACATGAAGGTAATAAACCCGGGGAGAAGCCCTTCTTCATCTCGGACCGGGAAATACCGCTGATGCTTCTGCATGGAGGTTATCAAGACTTCTTCGGGAAGCTGCAGGAATTTTTCCATGAACTTCCCGTTAATGGGCACGGGATATTCTACCAGGAATGTTACCTCCCAGAGCAACTCCTCATCGTAAACAGGCCTTCCACCCATTTCCTCTCCTATTTTTTCAGCTTTTTCCCTGATTATTTCCCGGCGGCGGTTATAATCGGCCAGGACATAACCTTCTTCCAGCTTTTTCAGATATTCCCGGGGGTGATTAATCTCAATTTTTTCTACTCCCCAGAACCGATGTCCTCTGGAATTTTTACCACTTTCCTGGCCGGCAAAGGTGAAAGGTATTATCTGGTCATCAAAAAGGGCAACCAGCCAGTGAATGGGTCGGGCAAACCGAAATTCTCCATCTCCCCAGCGCATTGTTTTGGGAAAATTCAGGCTTGAAATTAACCGGGGAAACAACTCGGCCAGGCAATCCCTGGTTGGCCTGCCTTCGTCTTTCTGCAGGGCAAAAACATATTCCTGGCCATTAACCTCTTTTTTTTCCAGGTCCTTAGGATCAACACCTTTACTGCGGGCAAATCCCAGGCCTGCTTTTGTTGGTTCACCTTCCGGCGAGAAAGCAACCCTGCTGGCCGGGCCCCTGGTCTCAATTACCTGGGTTTTTTGTTTTTCTGCGATATCATTGATGATAACTGCCAGGCGCCTTGGTGTTGCATGGGTTTTAAGCTCAGAAAACTCTATTCTTTCTTCTTTTAAGGCGTTTCCGAGATTTTCCCTGATCTGCTCCAGAGCAGGCAGAATAAATCTCGCGGGAATTTCTTCGGTTCCAACCTCTAAAAGCACCTGATGTTTACTCTCAGTCATTTGCTGGACCTCCCTTCCCCTTTAACAAGGGGTGCCCCATTGCTTCTCTTTGCTCCACATATTTCCGAGCAACCTGCCGGGCCATTTTTCTAACCCTTCCGATATAGGCGTTTCTTTCCGAAACACTTATGGCTCCCCGGGCATCAAGAATATTAAAAAGGTGAGAACACTTCAAAACATAATCATAAGCAGGCAGGACGAGATCCTCCTTCAGAATCCGGTAAACTTCATTCTCAAAACTTTCAAAAACCCGGTAAAGCATATCTACATCGGCAACCTCGAAATTGTACCGGGAAAACTGGGCTTCACCTTCCCGCTGAACTTCACCATAGGTTACTGTATCATTCCAGTTCAGGTCAAAAAGGCTTTCTTTGCCCTGGATATACATGGCCAGGCGTTCCAGCCCATAAGTTATCTCAACGCTTATCGGTTTAACCTCAAGTCCCCCAACCTGCTGGAAATAAGTAAACTGGGTTATTTCCATTCCATCAAGCCAGACTTCCCAGCCCACACCCGAAGCAGCAAGAGTTGGAGCCTCCCAATTGTCCTCAACAAAACGAATATCATGTTTCCGGGGGTCAATACCCAGATCTGCAAGACCTTCCAGGTAAATGTCCTGAATTTCCAGCGGACTGGGTTTCATGATAACCTGATACTGGTAATAATACTGCACCCGGAAGGGATTTTCTCCGTACCTTCCATCAGTCGGTCTCCGGCTGGGCTGGACATAACCCACGTTCCAGGGTTCGGGACCCAGAGCACGCAAAAAAGTTGCGGGGGTCATCGTTCCCGCCCCTACCTCCAAATCATAAGGTTCCTGGATAATACAACCCTGCCGGGCCCAGAATGTATTCAGGCGAAAAATTAGTTCCTGAAAATTCATTGCCAAAACCTCCTTAACTTTTTTCCCACAAGAAAAAATAAACCCCGTCCCTCCAGGGACGGGGATTGTTCCCCGCGGTTCCACCCTGCTTAATCCATAAGCAGATTCACTCAAAAAAAATGACTCCAGGGCGCCCTTAAGAAACGGACAATACCGGGCTTCCACCATCACCGGTTCGCTGGGAAAACCTGCCTTCTTAATCTTCCCCTTCACGGTCAGCATTATTCAATTAGAATTATATATTTTTTATACCAGAAATAAAGCCAACTGTCAAGAAGGTTCTTCCAGGAGGGTTTGCAAAAAGGAAAGAGTTTTGAACCTTCTTTCCGAACGATATTCAATAAACTCAGCCAGCAAACTTTCCAGTTCTTTTTGCATTTTAGAATCCACCCGAAGGTTAAAAAGCTGGCGCCAGGGAGTTCCCAGTAATCTGCCTAAAACCTGGCAGGTACCCCAACTAATTTCCCTATCAGATTCTTCAACGCATTCAGGACATTTAAGCCCTCCCTGGGCAACTGAGAAAAAAGCACTCCCTTTTCCCGGTTTTGTTTCCGCCCCACAATGAACGCAGTTTTCCAGGCGGGGGCGGTATCCCAGGATTGACATTAGCCTGATCTCAAAACTCCTCAGCAGAATCCTTTCTACTCCCCGTTCTTTAAAAATTGCAAGGCTATTAAGCAACAGGGCAAAAACAGCTTCGTTAGGGTCATCTTCTTCCATTAAAAAATCAACCATCTCGGCCAAATAGCTGGAAGCAGTCATTAATAAAAGATCTTCCCTTAAAGAAAGATTGCCCTGAATTATCTCCCCTGATCTCACCCGGGCCAGGGAAGATCCCTGATAGATTGATAGGTGGGAATAGGTAAAGGGCTGGACAAGAGCACTCATATTGCTTCGGGTTCTTCGCGCCCCATTGGCAACAGCACGAATTTTTCCCGAAGAACGGCTAAAAAAAGTAACCAGTCGATCAGCTTCACCCAGGTCCTTCCCCTTTAAGGCAATTGCCTCAGTCCTTATCACGGCCATCCCTTATTATTCCTCCTGCCTGAAAACGCTTTTGATTAAACCTTCCCGGTTAAATTCCAGGATCCATTCGTTAATTTTCGGCCGGCCCTCCGCCTGCCATTTATACCACAAACTCTCCGGTCTCTCTCTTACTTTTCCTTCTAAAACCTGGTTTAAAAGAAAAAGAAAAACACCCCAAAGCCTGGGGGAATCAAGAGGAAAAGCCCTACAGAAAGGCTGTATACCCCGCCAGAGATTATTTAGATCACGCCTCCAGTTTTCACACCCGTGTTTAATCCCCTCACCCTTTAACGGGACAAAGGTAACAGGAAAGGGAAAGGCTCTACCCAAAATTCTCTCTCCTTTTTCCAGCCTGACAAGGAGAATTGCACCATCGCTCAAAACAAGGGGAGTTACCAGCCTCCCTCCCACTTTAAGCTGTTCAATTAATTTAGGGGGAATAATTTCCGTTTGCGCCGTTATTATTATCCGGTCAAAGGACGCTTTTTCTTTTTCCGGCCAGCCCAGAGTTCCATCGCCTGGCCTTATGTTCACTCCCGGGTATCCCCCCCGGGAGAGATTATCCCGGGCCCTGCTTATCAAGCCGGCTTCCCTTTCAATAGAAAAAACGAGGCTGTCATCTCCAGCAATATCAGCAAGTAATGCCGCATTATAGCCCGAAGCTGTTCCTATTTCCAGGATTTTCATTCCGGGCTCCAATTGCAAAATTTCCAGCATAGTTGCTATAACCTGCGGCTGGGAAACTGAACTTCCCGGAAATTTTAGCATTACAGCCTGGTCAAAGTAGGCCTGTCGGGCAGGGATAACCCCCTCCAGGAAAACATGGCGGGGGACACGAGAAAAAGCCCCTGCAACAGAATTACTTTGAATGACCCCTCGCTCCAAAAGCCTGTCAACCATTCGGCGGCGTAAAATATCCATATCTTTAGGCAATAATTATTTCCCCTCCATTATTGCTACCCCGGAACTGGTTCCAAGGCGATGGGCTCCAGCCTCAATCATTTCCAGTGCTTTTTCTCTGTCTCTGATCCCACCTGAAGCCTTTATTTTGGCCTTCCCCTGCAGGGTTTCCCTGAACAGGCGGACATCTTCGACCGTAGCTCCACCAGAACCAAAGCCGGTTGATGTTTTAACGTATTCAACTCCAGCTTCCTGGGCAATCCGGGTTGCCTTTATTTTTTGTTCTCTATTCAGAAAACAGGTTTCAATTATTGCCTTAACTGGTTTTCCTTCAGCTGCTTCAACAACCCCGGTTATATCACTCCTGACTTTCTCCAAGTCCCCATCCAGGAGAGCAGAAAAATTAATTACCATATCAATCTCATCTGCCCCATCTTTTAAGGCTCTCCTGACCTCATTGACCTTGGCAGAAGTATATGTTGCTCCCAGAGGGAACCCAACCACAGTTGCAACCAGCACACCCGTTTTTTGGAGAAGGTTTTTGGCTAGTTGAACATAGTAAGGCAGAACACAGACTGCAGCAAAACCATGTTCGCGGGCTTCAAAACAGATTTTTTCAACTTCCTTTTTCCCCGCCTGTGGTTTTAAAAGAGTATGGTCAACATATTTGGCTAAATCTCTGTTTTCCACAGTGCTCCCACCTCCTTTTTTAACGGTAGCCCAAACGGCGCATTTCTTCTTCCCGGTCCCGCCAGTCCTTTTTAACCTTTACCCAGATATCAAGATAAACCTTGCTTCCCAACAGTGCTTCAATATCTTCCCGGGCTTTCTGCCCGATTTCTTTCAGCCTGCTTCCTCCCTGCCCGATTATAATTCCCTTTTGGGATTTGCGTTGAACGTAGATGTGGGCGTGAATATCAACTAATTCCGAACCCTCTCTCTTTTTCATCCCCGTAACCTCAACAGCAAGAGAATGGGGAACCTCATCCCGGGTTAGAATAAAAGCCTTTTCCCGAATTAGTTCTGCGACGATAAACTGTTCGGGTTGATCTGTAACCATATCCTCGGGAAAATACTGAGGCCCTTCGGGCAATAAATCTTTTATCTTTTCCACCAGCACTTCTATATTATGTCTTTTTAATGCGGAAATGGTTAGAAATTCATCTTTAAAAAATTGCCTGTAGGAGGCAGTTTTTTTCTCATCAGAAAGATCTATTTTGTTTACCACACCAATAACAGGAGTTTTTACCTCCCGCAATAGTTCAGCAATATATTTGTCTCCCCCGCCAGGGTAATACTGCCCATCAACCAGAAATAAAATCCCGTCAACTTCATCCAGAGCTCTCAAGGCAGATTCCAGAAGATATTCTCCCATTCGGTCCATTGGTTTATGAACACCTGGAGTATCGATAAAAACCATCTGGCAATCAGGCAGAGTTAAAACTCCCTGAACCTGGTGACGGGTGGTTTGGGGTCGGTCAGAAATAATAGTAATCTTTTGTCCGACCAGAGCATTTACAAGGGTGGATTTGCCAACATTAGGTCGACCAATAAGGGTTATAAAGCCTGATCTAAATCCATTTTCCATAGGTTTTTGCCCCCTAAAGATTTTCCGGTCCAAAAGCTTCTGGCAAAAGCTCTCGTAAATCAAAGGTGATTATTTCTTCCCGCCCAATTAAATGTATCTTAAGGTCAGGCTTAAATTCATAAAGGAATTGGCGGCAGGCTCCACACGGAGGGGTGGGGTTATCCTGGTCACCGACAATTGCGATAGCAATAAAATCCTTTTTTCCCTCGGAAATTGCTTTTACACACGCACTTCTTTCCGCACAAATTGTTAAACCATAGGAGGCGTTCTCTACATTACAACCGGAAAAAATCTCTCCATCAGCGGTTAATAATGCGGCCCCAACTGGGAAAACTGAATAGGGAACATAGGCATTTTTCTGGGCCTCAAGAGCTTTTTGGATTAATCTATCTTCAACCATCAATAACTTACCTCCTGTCCCCGGGGCACAATTTCAACCCAGGTTTTTCCTGCATTAAAATTAATCAATCTTCCCCGATCGTCGAGGAAACTGGTCCATCCCGGTCCTACTTTCAACCAGGTTCCTTCAATGACCTGGCCGTCCTGAAAAACCAATAGGGGACCACTGCCCTCCAGGTCTACTCCAAGCCTTCCCTCTTCATCAAGGATCTGAGTTCGGACAAACTGGATTACTAAATTATCCACCTTTATGGGAGCCCCATTTTCAAGAACATGGGGACTTCCATTGACATATCTCTGGTAATAGCCTTCCCAGGGAAGGTACCTGTATTCAACTATATTATTAGCGGAAAACCTTATTCTAACATTTTTCGCCTCCGGTTCAGTAAGAGAAGTAATGGTAATTGAGGAAAAAGGAAATCTCGATGCTGGAGGAGTGTAATTATGGGTTGCAAGAAAGTCTCTTAAATAGGGCCAGCCGGAAAATAGGTTATGGGGTGCGCGCAGGGAATTATCCCGGTAAAAATAATCCGAATGGTAAAAATCATCAAGATTATTAATACTCATCCTGTTAATGGCTTCGTAACCCCCGGGGCTGGCTCCAGCATGAAGCATCACAGCATTATATTCCCGAGCTTTTTGCACCATATATTCCCGGGCGCTTCGAATTGGACCGATCCTTGTTGGAATATCTTCATAAAAAAGCGCCATTAGCCGGGTTATACCTCCCTCAACAGGAAATTCATAAACTATTGAAGCCTTGTCAAGCCCGGATTGAGTATTTCCAGGAACGAAATTATCAATAATAGCCATAACCGGGACCTTTCTTGCGTCACGTGGCAAGGCCAGACCCGTAAATGGAGAACTTGCTTCAATTAATGGACTGAAAACAAGTAAAAAAAGGATAACTATAATAATTTTTCGGACTGAACCTACCATACCCTACACTCCTCACCCATCTTTTTTGCCCAGGGTAACACTTTCCTGAACCTCGATTTCAACTTTAACCCCGAAAACTGCCAGCTCATTTCTCACTATATGCAGAGCACTGCTTAAAACTTCAGGAGAACCAATTGCCTTAATTACCACCGGATCAACAGGAACAGGTCTCTGGTTAACAAGTATTACCGGTCCTCCGCACCTTATGGCAGAGGTAGCAATTAATCTTTCCCCACCAACTTCTAACCCTTCCGCCCCTGCTGCAAAAAGTTCATTTACAATTCTCCGGATATCAGTATCGTGAACAATCTGGTCGTTGCGAAAACCCCCCTGGACATCAAAAACTCTGACCACAATTCCAGGGCCTTCCATTATTTCGTAACCGGAAATTCGGGCGAGTTGTTGCCATCTTCTTTGCCAGTCAGCAATAATCCTGTCTTTTTCCTGGATAATTTTATCCCTGTTTTCGATAATCTGCTCTTTTTCTTCAATAAATTTATTGAACTGGCTTGCGGAATAAATTTCAACCAGGTCTTCATTCCAGACAACTTCAATAGGACCCATCGTATCCAGGTAACTCAGGTTCTTTCCCACATTTTCAGGAAAGCTTACTGTCCCCGACCCTTCAATTAACTTGGTTTCCCCGGAATTTTCCTGGAAAATTAAAACATGGCCCTGTTCGGTTACAAAGTTAAATTCTCTTTCAATGTAATCAATAACCCGGTTAATTTCCCGGTAATGGTTTTCCCGGGCAACCAGATCCTGAATTCTTGAAGCATATTGGTGTAATATTTCCTTAATTTCAGCTTCGTCATCACTTCTTTCCAGTTCCCATTTCCCCTGGGCCAGGATTCTGTTCCCATTTTCTTCCAAATAATCTCTTTCTGCGAGCCAATCTTCCCAGAAAGCAAACAGAAATTCCCCCTGAAGTCTGGTTTCTTTAAGGGGATCTTCCTCTATTTCTTTTTCAGGCTCCCAGGATAAATATATTAAACCGAGATTGAGAAAAATTATTAAAATAAGGGCCAGATACAAAAAAAGGTTTTTGCTTTTTGCCATTATCTGGCCTCTCCTTTCTCTTTTCTTCCCGGAGGATTAAGAGCCCCCGCTGAAAAAACAAGTTTAAGCCCTTCTTCAACGCTCATATCCAAAAATTTGATGTCCCTTAAGGGAACAAAAACCAAATGCCCCGAAGTAGGGTTGGGTGTGGTCGGAAGGAAAATATGGACCAGGTTTTCTCCGGTTTTCTCCTGGATCTCTCCCAGCCCCCGGTAAGTAACAAACCCAATCTGGTAAATACCCCGGCGGGGATACTCAAAAACAACCACTCGTTTAAAAGCCGTTTTATTCCGAAGAGCAAGGGTATCAGTTAGTTGTTTTACGGCAACATAAATCTGCCGGATCACGGGAATCCGTCCCAGCAAACGCTCTCCAAAACCAATTAGCCTTCTGCCCAAAACATTTGTTGCTACCAAACCAACTATCAGGATCAACAGTATGGCCGCAAGATACTCCAGCCCATACCTGGGGCCTCCGAATAGAAAATCAGCAAGGGGCTGAACAATTTGTCCCAAAAGACTGGCTAAAAGGGCAAGTATATAAATTGTTATTAATAAGGGCATTAAAACCAGTAAACCGGTAACAAAATAATGACGAATTTTCATTACTGACCTCCTGCAAAAAACTGAAAAATGAGCACCGTTAAAAGAACCCCCAACAAACCTCCCCAGATAACCTCAGAAATTTTGTGTATCCTGCCCTCAACTCTGCTCTGGGCGACGAGAAAAGCCAGGGAAAACCCAATAAGAATTAAAAGAGGATTATCATTACCAAAACCAATCACAGTAGCCAAACTAAAAGCCAAAGCACTGTGCAAACTTGGCATCCCGCCCTGGAGAGAAAAAGTCTGATTTTGCTTGTACTTGATAAAAAATAAAACGACCATTAACAATAAAACAAGGAAAAAAGTTAAATAAGCAGGTTGTTCTAAAAGCCAGTTAAATAGCCTGGGGGAAAAATCATCCAACCTGTTGTAAAATAACAAAAAACCAATGATAGCAGCGTTCACAGAAGAAATTAAAACTGCCCCAGCAGCAATATTTTTAATTACCTTGGCCCGAGGGTGATAGTTTGGGGAAACCAGATCAATTATTCTTTCTACAACCGTATTAAAAAGCTCCATAACCAGGACCAGGGAGATAACAAACAAAAGTATAATAAATTCAACTCGGGTTAATCCCAAAAGAACTCCCAAAATTAAAACCAGCAAACCAATTATAACATGAATCCTGAGATTTCGCTCTGATTGAAAGGCCTGTTTAATCCCATCAATGGCAAAGGAAAAACTATCAACCAGTTTTCGAACAGCCATCCTAACTATCCTCCCGGTCCAGTTCTAAACGGGAAAGGATTTCCTCCTCCTTAACTCGCATTACTTCCCTTTGATCTTCTTTTTGATGATCATATCCTAAGAGGTGTAAAATCCCGTGCACTAAAAGAAAACCAAGTTCTCTGTCCAGGGAATGACCAAATTCCCTGGCCTGTTCTTTCGCCCTGGGCCAGGATATGATTATTTCCCCAAAATCATCTTCTCCAAGAGGAAAGGAAAGGACATCGGTGGTTTCATTCAGGCCGCGGTACTCATTATTCAGCCGTTGCATATCTTCATCATCAACCACGGCAATACTCAATTCTCCAGTTTGATAACCTTCCTGGGTAAGCGCAAACTCTGCAACTCGCAGCAAAAGCTTTTCTTTTTCCTCGACTCTTTTATCATTAAGTCCATTAAAAAACCCAATTTTAAAACCCATTCGCATCTGCCTCCCTGATTTCACCGTAATCCGGATATTCAATTCTTTTGTGGTAAATTCCCATAAGAATTTTGGTGAAGCAATCCTGTATCGGTCCTATATCCTTAAGAGTAAGATCACACTCATCCAGTTGACCTATCTCAAGTTTTTCTTTAATAAGTTCCTGCACCATCCCGGCCAGGGCCTGGGGATTATCTCTTTCAGCAGATCGAGAACGAACTGCTGCTTCGACAACGTCAGCCAGTAAAATCANAGCTGCTTCCTTGGAGCAGGGTTTTGGCCCATCATACTGGAAATTAGCAGAGCTATTATCTCCCCGCTGCAGGGATTCCTGGTAAAAATAAGAGATCAGAGAGGTTCCGTGATGCTCCTGGATAATATCCAGAATTGGTTCTGGTAGTTTGTGTTTTTTGGCCATTTCCACTCCATCTTTAACGTGAGATTTAATAATCAAAGCGCTCAGACTGGGGTTCAATTTATCATGAGGATTACTATCACCAAGAAGGTTCTCGTTGAAAAAATAGGGTCTCTTGATTTTCCCTACATCATGATAATAAGCCCCTACTCTCGCCAGAAGCGAATCCGCCCCCAGTCTATCTGCAGCTGCTTCAGCAAGATTACCAACGATAACACTGTGGTGATAGGTTCCTGGAGCTTCCATCAGTAATTTTTTTAACAGGGGTTGGTTAGGATTGGAAAGTTCAAGCAGGCGAACTGACGAAGACATCCCCAGATAATTTTCCAGCAGGGGAAGCAAACCATTGATCAGTATTGCTGCCAGAATACCATTACCCAGCCCCAACCCAACAAGAAGAAAAAGTTTGGTTGGTTCTACCACGTTCGCCAGGAGAGAAAGAGTAAGAATGGCAATTGCGCAAAAAATTCCAACAATAATCCCCGCTCGAATAAAGTCTCGTCGCTGGCTCACCCTGGAAACACTGTAAACTCCGGAAATACCACCCACCAGACCAACTGTAATTTCAGGTAAACCACCCTGTAAAACCAGGATGGCCAGAATTGTATAACTAAAGGTAAAAAAGATGGCAACCCGAGAATCCAAAAGTACTGCAATCAGGATACTACCCACGGCAATGGGGAACAAATACCCTGGATGGGAAACAGGCAAATAGCTTGTAGCCTGGGCTAAAACCACCATAAATACAGGAAGAAAAGACATCAAAATCATCCGGTTTTCTTTTTCCAGAACCTTGGGGTGAAAATTCCTTAAAAATTTGTAGTTTCCAAGAAAAATCAAAAGCATTAGCCCACTTATGCCCGCAAAGTGGGTGGGTTGTAATTGGGGTTGAAGTAATCCCACAGCCTCTAGAAGCTCAATATCTTCCTCAGTTATAACCTGTCCCTGGCGAATTAAAACTTCCCCCTGGCGGATAGCCCTTGTCACAGGGGTTACTCCCTGGCGGGCTTCCTCCCTTCGCCGGGCGGTTTCTTCAACATTCAAAACCAGGTTGGGCCGGATAAACCTCTCCCCGAGGAGAACAAGTTGCTCTTTTTCCTGCTCAGTTATATCCAGTTCTGCAATTCTTGCTGTTACATTTTCTTTTGCTTCATCCAGGTGAGTGGACCGAATACCCCCCTCCATTTCTTCAACGAGAATTCCCTCCAGCTTTTCCTGCAGAAAACTTCGCCTCTCAGAGGAAACATTGGTCCAGAAACCAAACTGGCCTGTAGAAAGTCCTTCCCACCGGAAGGAACCATTGGGAAAAATATTATCTTCACGACGAAAAAAGTTGAAAAAAAAGTTGAGATCACCCCGAGTTCGATCAATAGCCTCCGGATCCTCTTCAATTACATTGGGAACCTGCTGGGCCATTTCCTCGCGGAGTTGATCGGTTCTTTCCTCATCAATTAAAACCATATTATTGGGAGCTTCTATATCTTCCCTTGCAACTTCGCCAACGTTAACATCTACCTGCGCCGGCAAAAAAGAGCTGCCAACAAGCAGGATTAGGGCCAGAAAACTTACAACCGGCCAGAACCATTTCCTCCGGTTTGTATCAGTAAAAAAAGCCTTGATTAACCTTAACCATTGCAAGGCCTACCCCTCCTCCTTCTCGTACCGATCATAGGCCTTCAAAATTTCCTGAACAAGTGCATGGCGAACAACATCCCGGTTTGTCAGGTAAACAAAATCTATTCCCTTAATGTCAGCCAGAATAGCCCGGACAATATTTAACCCCGAATAAGTGTCTTTGGGTAAATCAATCTGGGTCACATCTCCGGTTATAACGGCCTTGGACCTGAAGCCCAGGCGGGTAAGAAACATCTTCATCTGTTCCTTTGTAGTATTCTGGGCTTCGTCCAGAATAACAAAAGAATCGTCAAGGGTCCGCCCCCGCATATAAGCCAGAGGAGCTACTTCGATTACGTCTCTTTCCAGGTATTTGTGGACAATTTCATGTCCCAGGACATCATAAAGCGCATCGTATAATGGCCGCAAATAAGGATCTACTTTTTCCTGAAGGTCTCCAGGCAAAAAACCCAGTTTTTCTCCAGCTTCAATAGCGGGCCGGGTTAAAACAATCCTGGCCACTTCTTTTTTCAAAAAAGCTTTTACCGCCATCACCATTGCCAGGTAGGTTTTCCCGGTCCCGGCAGGGCCGATTCCAAAAACAATATCTTTTTTTCGGATTGAATCAACATAGGCTTTTTGCCCAACCGTTTTTGGTTTTATTTTTTTCCCCCGATAGGTTGTATGAATTACATCGCTGTAAAGGGGGAACAGATCCAGTTTGCCCTCTTCCTGGATGGTTTGAATGGCATAATCAACGTCTCTCTTGGAGATTTGATTTCCGGCAACAACCGCTTTCTGTAGTTCCTCAATTACCTTCTTTATCTTTTCAATTTCGTCTTTTGTGCCTTTAATTTGAATTTCATTGCCCCTGGCTATTATTTCTGCTGCAAAAGATTCCTCCAACAGTTTCAAATGGCTGTCATGATAACCAAAAATTCTCAATGCTATTTCATTTGTGGGTAAAACCAAGGTTTCTTTTCTGGACAAAACCAATTCCGCCCCCTCTTTCAAAAATTTTATGCTAATATTTATTTCTCAGGAATAAAAGAAAAAGAAAAAAACAATCATAAAAACCCAGGCTGGCATTTTTGCTTTTTAAAGGCCTTCTGATTTATTTCTTCTCTAGAGTATAGTAATTATAAGAAACATCCGCAACCCCTGAACCAGTAATTTTTTCAGCAAAAATCTTGTTAAATTACCTGAAAAAAAACCGCAGGGCAAGTTAAATCCCCCTGGCTTGCCCGTTATCAATACTTCTCCTTTTTCCCAAGTTTCTCCTTCTTTTACATACCCCCGTTAAGTTTAACGCCAATACGCCTGTTTTTAATTCAATATAAAAAAAAGGCCGTTGACCAGATCGGCCAACAGCCAAATAATTCCTAGCGACTAATTATCCTTTTTCTTCGGGCACGCGGGGGGGCAAAAAATTCGGAAAAAATAACCCCCTGGATAATATTCTTTCGAGAAAACCCCAGCTGCATTTTTTTCCTGATTACAACTTTTCTTTGAACCACATCTCGGGTTTCCAGTTCTTCTTCAATTTCTCTTTGGATTTTTTCTATTTGTTTTTTGGTTTCCGCTTTTGTTTTAGCCAGTTCACTTTTCCAGTCATCTCCCCAGGTACTATCCGAATCAATACTCCAATCTCTTTCTGGATCCATTTGGGTTTGGGAAGAATCTTCACGGGGAACCAGCGGTTCCTCTGTATAAACTCTTTTTTCATCGAGGTAACCGTGTTCCTCCTGGGTTGCCTGGAATGGTTCGGTTTTATCTTCTATAAAGATATCTTCTGCTCTTGCTTCTTCCGCTTTTTCCTGTAATGTCCTTTGCTCCTCTTCTCCCCCGTACTTTTCTTCATAGGGGGCACCTAATTCTCTCTGTCTCTGTTCGTTTATCTTTTCCTTCTGAGCCCGAAAGAAACCGGTCCCTAAAGCACGAATAACCCGGGGCAGAACAAAAAATATCAAAATAAAGGCTAGCGGTGCAAATAGTTCTTCCAAGAAAAGCCCCCCTTAGTTTTCTTCCTTCTCCTCTTCTTCAGGGCGGGTTGCCTTGGAAATTCCGTCCCTCATATCAGTATCCGCTTTTATGTTTTGATAGTTCATATAGTCCATTACACCAAGGCGACCTGCTTTAAGGGCTTCAGCCAGGGCAATAGGTACCTGGGCTTCGGCTTCGACAACCTTAGCCCGCATTTCTTCAACCTTGGCCCGCATTTCTTGTTCTTCAGCAACAGCCATGGCCCGTCTTTCTTCCGCTTTGGCCTGGGCAATTCTTTTATCTGCTTCGGCCTGGTCGGTCTGCAGTTTGGCTCCAATGTTTTTCCCGACATCAACATCGGCGATATCGATGGACAAAATCTCAAAGGCGGTTCCTGAATCCAGCCCCTTTTCCAGAACAGTTTTGGAGATGGAGTCTGGATTTTCCAGGACATTCTTGTGAGTTTTTGCTGAACCAACAGTTGTTACAATACCTTCTCCAACACGAGCCAGGACAGTTTCTTCACCGGCTCCACCAACGAGTCGGTCAATATTTGCCCGAACAGTTACTCTGGCGGTAGCCATTACCTGGATGCCGTCCATAGCCACAGCGGTAACAATCGGAGTCTGAATTACCTTGGGATTAACACTCATTTGAACAGCCCGCAAAACATCTCGACCAGCAAGGTCGATAGCCGCAGCCCGCTCAAACTCCAGAGGAATCTGAGCCCGCTGTGCAGCAATCAGGGCATCCACCACCCGGTCAACATTACCTCCGGCAAGGAAATGAGCTTCTAATCGATCGCTGCTTAGGGGCACTCCAGCTTTATGGGATTTAATCATCGGTCCCACTATTTTTCCAGGAACTACCCGGCGCAGGCGCATCCCCACAAGATTAAAAATACCAATTTTTACTCCAGCAGCCCAGGCGGAAATCCAAAGCCCGACGGGAATAAAATAAAAGAATGCGCTTCCCAGAACGATTACCAGAACAATTAAAGCAATATAACCACCCATTAAAAATACACCTCCAGTTTAATCTTCTACTTCTTCAGCCTTCCTGACAATCAACCTATTACCTTCTATCTTTACCACGGTTACCCGGGTTCCTTTTTCAATAAACCCCCCTTCACTTACTGCATCTATCCTTTCCCCATCAATTTCCACAATTCCCGATGGTCTAAAATAAGATTGAGCAACTCCAATTCTTCCTAGCAGTTTACTCCTGTCTGCAGGTGCTACGTAACCAAGTTCAACAGTCTCAGAAGTCCCCAGGGCGATCCGACTCCAGACCCCACTCCGGGGTAAAAATTGCAATCCAATTGCAATCAAAATCACTGAGGCCAACATGGAACCCGCTATCACCTGTAGAGCGAGAGTTGTGTTGGGGAAAATCAAAAAAAGGCTTATTATTATTGCTCCTAACCCACCCAGCCCTGTAATGCCAAAACCGGGAACAACGAAAATTTCAAGAAAAATCAACACAATTCCGGCCAGGAAAAGAATGGCCACACTCCAGTGAGAAGCACCTGTAAGCAGGTGACCGGTAAAGAAGGCTGCCAAAGAAAGAATCCCCAGAGTTCCTGGAACTCCCCAGCCAACCGTTACTACTTCCAGGAAAATTCCCGCAAAACCAATGGTCAGTAAAAGCCCGCTTAGCCAGGGCCCCGCGACAACGCGGGCGAATTGTTCCACTAAAAGGGGATCCACTCTAACCAGAGAAGCCTCTCCCAGGCCTCTCTCCTCCAGGAATGAACTTAAACTTGCCACCTGCTTATTGGCAATATTCCATTCAACAGCTTCTGCAGAGGAGAGGGTAAGGATATCCCCACTGCCCACCAGCCCTTCAATTTCGAGTTCTTTATCTACCATGGCCATTGCAACCTCAGGATTTCTCTCCCGGGCTTCTGCAGTTGCCCTGAATTCAGAACGAAGTGCCGAAACAGTTTTTTCGTCGGCTGGAGCAGGTTCTGCAGCCCCTATGCTTGATCCGGGAGTCATTGCCAGGTAATCTCCGGCCATAGCAACCAGGGCGCCTGCGGACCAGGCTCTTCCGCTTACATAGGTGTAAACCGGAATTGAAGAACCAAAAATTGCATCGCGAATTCGAGTTGCTGCGTTAACAAATCCTCCGAATGTATCAATATAAATTATTACCGCCTTGGCCCCTGCCTCCTCAGCATCACGGATACCTCTCTCAGTTATGGAAGCCAGGCCCATATCAATATCTCCAACAATATCAATTCTATAAACTTTTTCCTCTGTTTGCCCATACAAGAAACCAGAGACACCCAGAATTAATAAAAGAAGAAAAATCAAAGCCCTTGTCCTCATAATTTCACCTCACTTTCACCTTACCTTGTACTTATTCATTTTTTCAACCAAATTTCCTGCTTCTACCAAAAAAAAGCCAACCCCTTTACAGGATTGGCTTTTTTTAATATTTCTAATTAGTCAAAGCTAATTTATTTTCCATTTTCGGGGGGAAGGTATTTTTCTAAAACAGAGATTTCTCTCTCCAGTCGCTGAGCTTCACCGTCATTTCCCAGCCGCCGGTACTCATCCCTTGCTTCCCGGCGAAGAGAGACTTCCCGCTTTAGAATTTCCACTACTTCGCCGTCAGAAAGGTCTTTCCGCTTGGATATTTCCTCATTTTTTATTGCAGCCCTTGTTGTCCTGATTGCCGCCAACGGGATTTCTGACCTTTCTATCATTGCTTTTTTCATGTCCTCCAGCAATATTTCCTTTATGGACGACATGGCCTACCTCCCTTATCCACGCCCACGTCGCCGAGAGGCTTCTTTTTTCTTGCGAATATCACTCGGCTTTTCATAGTAACGTCTTTTTTTTGCCTCCTGGAAGACACCAGTCTTACGGCATTTATTCTTAAAACGCCGCAGGGCCTTATCCAGAGATTCGTTTTTCTTTATTCTAATCTCAGCCATTGTAAAGTATCCCCCCTCCCAGCTTCCGCATTGCTATAAACATTATATAACGGTGGGAAAACGCTGTCAAATCTATCCGGGAGGCCACTCCATAAAACGCCCACCCAGAAGGTGAAAATGAATGTGGCCAACCGTCTGCCCACCATCATCTCCACAATTATTTACAACCCGAAACCCTTTTTCAGAAATCCCTTCCTGCTGGGCAACTTTCTGGATGACGCCAAAAAGACGTCCCAGAAGATCTTGGTCCTTAATTTCCATAATGTTCGAGATATGTTCTTTGGGAATTACCAGGTGGTGAACAGGTGCCTGGGGTTTCACATCGGCAAAAACAAGGAATTCATGATCTTCATATACTTTTTGTGCCGGTATGTCCCCTTCAACAATTTTGCAAAAAATGCAATCTGCCATGTTAGACCTCCTTTCCCCATATGCCATCCTGGAAAAGTTTTTCTCCTCTTACCTTAATTAACTCCCCCTGCTCCAAATCCTCTTCGAAATAATATTTAATGTAATTGGAAGACCAACCCTGGGCGGGTTCTGTTCCCTCAACTAAAACTTCCATTTCTCTACCTAAATATTTCGAATTAAACATGGCCTGTTGTTCTTCCCCAATCGCTCGCAAAAACTGGTTTCTCTTTTTTTTCTCGGGTCCAGTTATTTGCTGGTTCATCCGGGCTGCAGGAGTACCGGCCCTTTTAGAATAAGAAAAAACATGGATCCGACCAAACCCAACTTCCTTTACTACCTCAACAGTTTTGTCGAAATCTTCCTCGGTCTCACCAGGGAAACCAACCATTACGTCTGTAGTTAAACCAAGATCAGGAATTCTCGACTTGAAATAATTTGTTTTGGCCAGAAAATCCCGAGCTTTATATTTTCGGTTCATTATTTCGAGTATTTTATCACTTCCACTCTGCAAAGGCAAATGGAGGTGAGGACAAAGAGCATTTTCTCCCTCCATTAAATCAAGTAATTCTTCACTCACCTCGTTAATTTCCAGGGAACTCAATCTTAATCTGGGCAGGGGGGTTTCAAGAATTCTTTCTATAACTTTTTCCAGGGAAAGATTTCCTCTGCGGTCCCTTCCATAAAAACCCAGGTGAATGCCGGTTAAAACCACTTCTTTGAAGCCGCTCGTAATCAGGGCCTCAATTTCTTCCATAATTTCATCAACCGGTTTGCTCCAGACCCTTCCCCGAGCCCTGGGGACAATACAGTAAGCACAGAAGGATTCACAACCCTCTTCAATTTTTAAAAAGGCCCTGGTTCTGTTGGAATAAAACAGATCCTGGTCTGCTTTCTTTCTCAGTGGTTTTATTCCACTTGCACTTTCAATTAATTCCACAGTTTTATCAAAATCCTGCCGCCCTATAACCAGATCTACACCGGGAATCTTTTCGGTTTGCTGTGGATATGCCTGGGGGTAACAACCGTAAAGAACCAGAAAAGGAGTTTTCCCTTCCTTACTCATTTTTCTCAAGCGTTGCCGGGACTGCCGGGCTGCTTCATTGGTTACTGTACATGAATTTACCAGGAAAATATTGGGAACTTGATCCCCCGAAACTATTTCCCAGCCCTTATTTTGGAATTCTTTTTTTAGCTGTTCGCTATCGTATTGATTTGCCTTGCAACCAAGGGTAACCACTTTAACCTTCGCCAAATTTTATTCCCCCAAATCTCCGGTGAGGTGTAAAATTATTGTTGCCGCAACCAGTCCTGCGGTATCACTACGCAGAATTCTTTTCCCCAGGGAAAAATCAGAAAATCCCATTTTCAAAAGCTCCTTCTCCTCCTTGCCTGTAAAACTTCCTTCCGGGCCAATAACCAGGAGAATATTTTCTTCCTCACCCCGGACCTTCAATACATCCTGCACCGAATTACCCGAACCCTCCCAGGCCCATAATAAAACATCAAAACCCTTAACAAAATCCTGTAATTCTTCCCATTCCAGCGGTGCCTTAATTTGAGGTAAAACAGTCCTCCCGGATTGCTGGGCAGCGTTTTTTATTATATTCTGCCACCGTTCAAGTTTTCCTGAAAGATTCTTTCCCTCTACTTTTTTTATTGTTCGCCGGGAATGGAGTGGAAAAAATGAAGCAATTCCGATTTCTGTTCCCTTTTCCAGAATATATTCAAACCTATCCTTTTTAGGTAAGGCCTGCAGGAGGTGAATTTTTTTTCCGGGTTCATTGCTGACCTGCAACTTTTCTCCAACCCCGATCAGGGTTTCCTTCTTTTTGAGTTCTTTGATTTCAGCTAAAAAAACTCCTCCTTTCCCATCAAGGAGGTTAAGTTTATCTCCTGGAGAAACCCTTAAAACCCGGTAAAGGTAGTGATGATCCTCCCCAGTTAAAAAAACCTCCTCTCCCTCTTTAAAAGGCTGGGAAACAAAAAGGTTGGTCAAAATATCACCCCTTCTTTTCCAGGTAAAGCCCGGTCCAATCCCCTTCAACCCTCGTATCAAGGATTTCCCAGGGTGTCGAAACTATTTTTTCCCGGAGCTGGGGAAGTTGCTTGAAAAGAACCCCTGAAAGAACCAGGCCTGCTTTTTTTTCGGTGATTTTATCCAGATCTGGCAATACGGAGACGATCTGGGGATAAAGAATATTAATAATAACCCCTGAATATAAACCTCTTAATCCTTTAATAAGGTCCCCTTGCTTTATTTCTACCCTGTCCTCAAATTTATTCAACTTAACATTTTTCCGGGCCAGAGAAACTGCTTCAGGGTCATTATCTATACCCGTAACCTCTTTCGCTCCAAGTTTAGCAGAAGCAATTGCCAGAATTCCGCTTCCTGTTCCCAGATCCAGTATTTTATCATAATTTCTCAGCCAATCCTGAATAAACCCAAGGGCCAGCCTTGTGCTGGGATGATCGCCTGTCCCAAAAGCCATCCCGCCCCGAAGTTTAATAACCATTCCTTGGGGGATCTTTGTTTTGGAATATTCGGGAGGGATAACCCAAAAACCATCGAGGACCTGGCGTGGTTCTTCTGCTTCCCTAATCAGCTTTTCCCAGGAGCGGGAATTAATATCCCGGACACTGTAAAAGACCGGGCCTGGCTCCAGGCCAAATTCCTGCAATCTTTCAACTTTTTTCTTAATCTTCTCACACTTCTCCCGCCACTCCCGGTTTGCAGGAAGGTAAAAAAGGCAGCCCAGTCGGCTGCCCTTTTCAACCCAGTTCCATCCTTCTAAATCCTCTGCCTGAAGTATTGGATGCAGGGCTTCTTTTACTTCAGTATTCACTTCCAGATAAACCTCTTTATATTTCAAAACATCACACCCCAAAGGCATCCCGAACTTTTTTCAAAAAACCTTTTTGTTCAGGATTGATTTCATCGCCGCTGATTTGGGCAAACTCTTCCAGTAAATCTTTTTGTTTCCGGTTAATGTTTTCTGGAATTACTACTCTTGCCTGCACGTAAAGATCTCCACGGCCATAACCCTGAATGTTCTGTAAACCCTTATTCTTCAACCGGAATTTTCTTCCAGGTTGCGTCCCGGGGGGAATTTTCAGGGAAACCTTCCCTTCGAGGGTCGGAACCTTGATTTCGTCACCCATTATTGCCTGGACGATACTAATTGGCACCTCGCAGTAAAGGTTACTTCCGTCCCGTTTAAAAATAGAATGGGGTTCGACTTCAATCACGATGTATAAATCCCCCGGGGGACCATTGTTGGGGCCCGCTTCACCTTCCCCGGCCATTCTCAATTTGTGTCCGGTATCCACTCCGGGGGGAATGTTTACTTTTAGTGTTCGCTGTCGACGAACCTGCCCCTGCCCATTGCAGGTTTTACAGGGATCAGTTATGATTTGCCCTTCTCCCCGGCAGCGTTCGCAGGTTCTGGCCTGGACAAAACTACCAAAAGCAGTTTGATGGCGGTAGCTTACCTCGCCTCTTCCCCCACACTGGGGACAGGTTTCAGGATGGGATCCCGCTTGAGCCCCGCTGCCACCACAATCAGGACAATTCTCAACCCGGGGAATATTTATCTCTTTTTCCCCACCAAAAGCCGCTTCCTCAAATTTGAGGTTCATCTGGTATTGCAGATCTACCCCCCGGCGGGGCCGGCGAGATGTTCTGGACCGCCGCCCGCCGAAGAACATATCAAATATATCTTCAAAGCCGCTGAAATCCTGGCTGAAATCACCAAAGTCGCCAAAATCAGCGCCCTCCATTCCCGCATGACCGTAGCGGTCATATTGGGCTCTCTTGTGTGGATCTGATAACACCTTGTAGGCTTCTGTTAATTCCTTGAATTTTTCTGCAGACTGGGGATCGTCAGGATTTTTATCAGGATGGTATTTCCTGGTTAATTTCCGATATGCTTTTTTTATGTCCTCTTGTTCGGCGTCCCGGTTGATACCCAGGACTTCATAATAGTCTTTTTTGGCCGCCAAAACGGTCACCACCTCTTACTACTTTTGGTCTTCTTCCTCGTCATCAACTTCTTTAAAATCAGCGTCATAAACGTTATCCTGTTCGGAAGAAGAGCCTCCCTGGCCAGCCTGAGCTTCCTGTTGCTGTTTTTGTTCTTCCTCCTGCATTCGGGAATAAATCTGAGTGCTTGCTTCATGCAGGATCTCAGTTAAAGCTTCCTTTTTCTTCCGGATTGGCTCAATGTTGTCTCCTTTTAATGCTTCCTCTAGTTCTTTTTTGGCATTTTCAACCTTCTCTTTTAATTCAGGATCAAGTTTGTCACCGGATTCTTTAAGGGTCTTTTCAACCTGGAAGACCAGACCATCAGCTTCATTGCGGGTTTCAACCTCTTCTTTTTTCTTCTTATCTTCTTCTTCATATTGCTGGGCTTCATTCACCATCTTTTCAATCTCATCTTCGCTTAACCCTGAGGATGATTTGATGGTGATATTTTTTTTCTTCCCTGTACCCTTATCAACTGCAGAAACATTTACAATTCCGTTTACGTCAATGTCAAATGAAACTTCGATCTGGGGAACTCCTCGGGGAGCAGGCGGAATATCTGTAAGCTGGAATCTTCCCAGAGTTTTATTATCTTTAGCCATTGCTCTCTCACCCTGGAGAACATGAATATCTACAGAAGTCTGATTATCAGCAGCAGTAGTGAAAATTTTACTCTGGCTGGTAGGTATTGAGGAATTTCGTTCGATAAGTTTTGTGAAAACTCCTCCCAGGGTTTCAATACCCAGGGAAAGGGGAGTAACATCAACGAGAACAATGTCGTCAACATCTCCAGCAAGAACACCACCCTGAATTGCGGCACCAATAGCCACACATTCGTCAGGGTTTACCCCTTTGTTGGGTTCTTTCTCGAGCAGGTTTTTAATTGCTTTTTGAACAGCAGGGATCCTTGTCGAACCTCCTACCAGAATAATTTCGTCAATATCTTTTGGAGATAGTTTGGCGTCTTTTAAGGCCTGTCGAGTTGGTCCCATTGTTTTTTCAATAAAATCATCAATTAATTCTTCGAACTTGGCCCGGGTAATATCAATATCCAGATGCTGAGGACCATCTTCAGTCTGGGTAATGAAAGGAAGGTTTACATTGGTAGACATTACTCCAGAGAGTTCAACTTTTGCTTTTTCTGCAGCTTCAACCAGGCGCTGCATCGCCATTCGATCCCTGCGCAGGTCAACGCCAACTTCTTTTTTAAATTGATCAGCCATATATTCAACCAGGCGCTGGTCAAAATCATCGCCACCAAGATAGTTGTTTCCACTGGTAGCAACAACTTCAAAAACCCCGTCACCTATCTCCAGGATAGAAACGTCAAAAGTTCCACCGCCCAGGTCATAGACAAGAATTTTTTCGTCCTTCTTTTTATCCAAGCCGTAAGCAAGAGAAGCAGCAGTTGGTTCGTTGATGATCCGCAAAACTTCAAGACCAGCAATTTTTCCCGCATCTTTGGTCGCCTGGCGCTGGCTATCACTGAAATAAGCTGGCACAGTAATAACAGCCTGCTTGATTTCCTGGCCCAGGTAATCTTCGGCATCTTTTTTCATCTTTTGGAGAATCATTGCCGATACTTCCGGGGGAGAATATTCCTTGTCTCCCATTTTGGCCTTGTAGTCGCTTCCCATCTTTCTTTTTATGGAAGTAACAGTATTATTGGGATTGCTGACAGCCTGCCTCTTGGCGGGCTGGCCCACCAGCCTTTCCCCTTTTTTAGAAAATCCGACCACTGAAGGAGTGGTCCGGGACCCCTCAGCATTTGGAATTACAGTCCCTTCACCACCTTCAATAACTGCCATGCAGGAGTTGGTGGTCCCTAAATCAATTCCAAGAACTTTACTCATCTTCGTCGCCTCCTTTATTAACTTTTACCATTGATGGTCGCAAAACTTTGTCTCCCACTTTATAACCTTTCTGGATTACCTCTACGACCATCTCTGCAGGTTTATCCTCCAGGCAAACCCTTTCCACAGCCTCATGCAGGTTGTGATCAAAAGGTTTTTCCAGTGCTTCAATCTCTTCCAGGCCCAGTTCCTCAAGAATTGTCCAGAGCTGTTTGAAAATCATCTCCACGCCTTTGCAGAGATTCTGAGCTTCTTTATTCTCAGGGTTTACCTGCAGAGCTCTTTCAAAATTATCTAAAACAGGCAAAAACTCAAGGATAACTTCTTCCTGGGCTCTCACTCGATCCTGAAAACGATTTTTTTCAATACGTTTTTTATAATTTGCAAAATCTGCCTTTGCCCTCTGAAGTCGGGCCATGAGTTGCTCATTTTCTTCTTCTTTTTCTCTGATTACCTGCTGCGCTTTTTCCAGCTCTCCTTTTAGCCTCTCGTAATCATCCTGATGCTCTTCTTCATTTTTTTGGTTGGTTATTTCCTCTTTACCCTTGTCCGATTCTACCTGTTTTTTCTTCGATTTTTTTTTGGAATAACTCATGCTCAATCCTCCTCGCGTAAAACCTTGCTTAAGACTTCTGCCATAAAGTTTACCGTCGCCATTACCTTGGGATAATTCATCCTTGTGGGGCCCAGTATTGCCATCTTTCCAACTGTTTTATCCTGGAAAGAATAGTCGGCCACTACGAGACTGCAATCCCTTATTTCTTCCAGGGGAACCTCCCGGCCGATAACAACCTTAAGACCTTCTGTAGGGATCTGATTTAAAAGCTGTTTCAGCATATCTTCCTGTTCAAAAAGTTTCAGAAACACCTTAACTTTTTCCAGGTCAGAAAATTCGGGTTGCTCGAGAATATTTGTTGCCCCGTCAAGGTGAATTTTACCCCACTCCTGGTTAGTTCCCTCTTCAGAAATAAACTCAACTAAAGATTTATATAGTTCCCGGAAAAGTGTTTTATCTCTAAGTTCTTTTTCCAGTGCCCGGAAAATTTCATTGTTAATATTTTTCAGGGGTAGTCCCTGCAAACGTTCATTTATTAACCGAGAAATATGTTCCAGCTCTTCCCGGGCGGGCCTGTTCTGCAGGGTTACTGTCTGGTGTTGGACAAGGCCCGAACTAATAACAACAATTACCGCTACTTTCTTGCCTTCAAGGGGAACCAGTTGCAGGTGCTGGAAAAAATAATCCGGCGAACTGGGGCTTGCTACGAGAGCAGTGTACCTGGTCAGGTGAGAAAGCATTCGCGATGTAACCTGCACAATATCCTGGACTTCTTTTTTCCGAACCAGGTATTTTTTCCGGATCATTTCCTCGAAGCTTCCGGGAATTTTTTCAATATCAATCAGACTGTCAACATAAAAACGGTACCCCTTGTCTGAAGGAATACGTCCGGCAGAAGTATGCGGTTGTTGTAGATAGCCCAGATCTTCCAGATCAGCCATTTCATTGCGTATGGTTGCTGAGCTAACATTTAAATCATATTTCTTGGAAATGGTCCGGGAACCTATTGGTTCGGCGGTGAGAATATATTCATTAATTACCGCCTTTAAAATTCCTTTTTTCCTCACATTCATTTCCATTGGGGCCTCACCCTCCCGCTTAGCACTCTACCATAAGGAGTGCTAACATCCTATCAATAAAATAACACCATAGCCCTCCTTTGTCAACCGACAAATCGAGGAACTGTAGCCAGGAGAAAAAAAACCGCTCCCAGCATTATTCCTACCTGAATTACAAAACCCGCCGGCCATTTCCACGCAAGGTGAGGTAATTTCCCGCTGTGGGTGGGAAAAAAACGAGGGCCTTTTTTCTTAAAGAAAATGTGGCTAATTATTACTTCTATGTCAGGGATGGTCCCCCCAAGTGCTCCCCAGAAAATATAGGCAGGAGAAGGATATAACCACAGGACCATTGCTGCAGTAACCATGGTATCCAGAAAAATTCCTCTCCTTCCCCGGTAATCATGATGGGGAATAATATCAAGGATTATATGGCTTAAAAGCCCAAGCAGAAAAGCCTGCCAGCTATTTCCAACCATCTTGCCTATTGCCGCACCTGCTGCAAAATGCGTGCTTACATACAAAGTAATTCCCCCCGGTTATTTAATTTTTTCCCCCTCCAGGGATTTCACCATATACTTCCTTTTTTACCTCTTGCATTTCCTTTGAAGGCGTGATAGAATTTATGTGTTGCAAAAAGGTCCAGAGGAGGTGAAACCATGCCCATCATTGAATCCGCAAAAAAGCGAGTTCGAATAACCGAAAGAAAAACCCGTCGCAACCGACTTCTTAAATCCCGGCTCAAAACTGCCATCAAGCGTTTTGAACGGGCCGCATTAGAAGGGGACAAGGAAAAATCCTCCCAGGAACTGGTCCGGGCACAAAAAATTATCGACCAGAGCGTTGCCAAGGGAATCATCCATAAAAACAATGCAGCCCGAAAAAAATCGCGCCTGGCTCGCCTTTACAATAAAACAGCTTCTTAAGATTTAACCCGCCTCCATATCAGGAGGGGGTTTTTCTTTTTTTAAAGTCTTTCCAGCGGAATAAAAACATCTCCAGGGAGGGCCGCCATTCCATCTCTCCGCGAACAATTCTTTCTCCAACCAGAGCAACTTCCTGCCAGAGGAAAGACAGTTCAGAGAAAGAAAAACCGTCGGCAACCCGATAACATTTTTGCAGAGGAAACGGGTGCTCTCCAAGTTTTTTTGCTGCCTCCTGGTGGGAAACACCCTTTCTTTTAAACTCCCAGGAAAGAGCCAGAAGCCTGATCTGTCTTGCCAGCATTGTAAAAAGGTAAACAGGATTGGTTCCCTGCCGCAGCATTTCGCCAAGCATTTCCAGAGCCTTGTTGGTTTCCTGCTTGCTGATTGCATCCATCCATTCAAATACAAATTTTTCATGCAAAACCCGGTCAATGGAAATTATTTCTTCCAGGAGAGCCCGGGTTATTTTCTTTTCTTCTCCCATGAATAAAAAAACTTTTTCCAGCTCGTTCTCAATTACATATAACTGGTTAAAAAAGGCGTACTCAAGAAAAAAAAGAGCTTCCCGGTCTATAATCTTTCCCCTGTTTTCTACCTGGGCCTTAATCCAGGAGTGGAGGTTCTGCCCCTTTAAAGACTGGGTTTCAAAAAAGCGGACTCTTTTTTTGGTCTGTTTGAATACCCTTGTCCTTTTATCTATTTCTTCGCCTGCTGTAATAATTAAATAAACCCCTTTGGGCCAGCTGTCGAGAAATTCAATGAATTTCTCTTCCCCTGGATTATCCTTGCTCTTAAAAAAACGCCGGGGGCGAAACTGAATTACTTTTTCCCCTCCCAAAAGACTAACAGTCCGGGCCGAGTTAAAAAGTTTTTCCAGGGCATTCTCTTCTTCTTCATCTATTTTCACCCAGTTAAAGGATCTTTTTTCTTCCGGAACAATTTTCCTAACAAACTCCCGGACAAACTTTTCTATTAAGTAATCATTGTCGCCCCCGAGCAGGTATACAGGGGCAAGTTCTTCCTTTTTATTCTGTAACTCCCTTAGCATGAACTTCTCTCCTTTCCCCTTCTTTAATTCTTGCTTAAAATTACCTTTTCCTCTTTTTTATCAGGGGAATTTACCTTTCCACTCCTCTGGAACTTTTGGAAAGAGAAAAATAAATTTGCATAAGGAAAGAGTTCCCGGGTAGATGCTTTCCATTTTTTCGCCCGCAGGTTTTCTTCTTTATCAACTGAAAAAGTTACGGCCCCGTGTTTTTTAGTTATAAAAACCTGCACACCCATGTCTTCAAGCCTTTTTAATACCCCGGGATCGGGGTGCCCAAACTGGTTTTTTCCTACCTGGATAATTGCGAAAAGGGGTCGGGCTTCCTCTAGAAAAGGTAAACTGGTTGAAGTGGAACTGCCATGGTGGGCAACTTTTAATATATCGACATCCGGAACAAGACCCTTTTCCACCAATTCTTTTTCTGCTTCCCCTTCAATATCCCCCGTCAATAAAATACTCCATCTTCCAATCTCTATATTTAATACCAGGGAATTGTTGTTGAGAGGAGATTGGCTTAAAAGATCTTCTCCAGGATGAAGGACCTGGAGGGAATTCCTTGGACCCAGGGAAAATTCTTTTCCCCGCCTTAAAGGAAAGTAATCGGAACCATTTCCCCTTAATTTATTAAAAAACTCTTCTTCCTGCCAGACCCCCTGAATTGGAGGGCCAAAAACTATTCCTGTTGTTTTCTGTTCAAGTACTGGCAAAAAGCCCCTGTAGTGGTCTTCGTGAAAATGAGAAATGAAAATTGCATCCAATTCCCTTATACCCCTTTCCCTTAGATAGGGCAGTATTATCCTTTCCCCGATAGCTCTCCATTCCTGCCCCCAACTACCTCCGGCGTCTATCATTATTTCTCCCGCTTCCGGCAGGAAAATATGGATGGCATCACCCTGGCCCACATCAAGAAAAGTAATTTCTGTCTGTTTTTCTTCCAACTCATAAAAAATCAGGGCCAGGAAGAAAATAATAATTAAAATGGGCAGGGTTCTCTTGGCCATAAGTGTTTTATATTTTTGCCAGAGGGGTATCCGGGTTGGTTCCAGCCAGAATAAAATTGAAAAAAGAAGGAAATAATAAATAATTACCCCCCAGAGAGGGGGAGAAGGCACAACTAGGCTGGTTCCAGGCAAATCGGCCCAAATTTCCAGTAAATTTTTCATAACCATTATTGCTGGAAGAGTAATTAATCTCCATAAAATATCCCCCAGGAAAGGAACCATCCCGCAAAACCCACTCATTACAATTATTCCAGTTAAAGGGAGAGCCCAGAGGTTCCCCAGAAAATTCAGGGGATTAATGATTTGAAAATGATATGCAGTCAGCGGAGAGGCAGCAAGGGTAGCCAGGATAGAAAAAAGAAACCCCTGTCTGATTTTCCCCTTCACTGGCCTAATGATATTTTTGCCCAGGATAATAAAAAAGGTTAGCAAAAAAGAAAGCTGAAAACCCGCTGTCCACAGCAAAAAAGGGTTGCTCAAAATCAAAATCAGGTATGCCAGAGCCAGATTATTAAACAGGTTGCCTTTCCTTTTTGTTTCCTGCCCCAAACGCAAACCCATGGCCATAATACCCGCTCTTGCAACTGAAGCCCGCCAACCAACCAGTCCAATATATATTAAAATTAAAAGGCAGAATAAAGCTGTTTTATATTTACTGCCCAGGGGTAGTTTTTCCAGTCCAAACCACAACAAAAAAGCAATAAACCCAATATGTAGACCGGAAACAGCCAGAACATGGCCAAGACCAGCAGCATAAAATGTTTCTCTTTGTTTTTCCAATAAATCCTGCCTTCGGCCTAAAAGCAAGGCCGCGAGAAATCCTTTTTCCTCCTTACCCAGAGCCCTTTTCATCCTTTCCTCAAGGTAAAGCCGAACCTGGATAAGAGGAGTCCTTTGCTGACCAACAACTTTCACTGAATCTGGTTTTAGCCAGATATTACCCCAGACTTTCCCGGCCAGGTTTTGCATTCGCCAGTCGGCTTCTCCCGGATTAGTAGGGGGGCTTAAGGGGTTGAGATAACCAAAACCCTCCAATATCTTCCCCACCTCCACCTTTTCCCCTCCATTAATCCAGGCCCAATACCCACCGCCAATTTCTCTCCAGGCGGAAGAAGTTTTTACTTCGACCTGTTCCAGAAGCAAACGGTCTCCTTCCCTGTCCTTGATCCAACCTCTTATAAGCAATTCTTCTCCCGTTAATTGATGTATTGCACTATCCTCGTACTCCAATACTGACTTACCCCAAATAAAAAACCCAAGCAAAAAAATCAGGGGTAGGATTACCCCCAGATCCTTTTTCCGGAACAGAAAAAACAGGCAGAAAAACACAGGAAAAACAAAGGAATAACCCCGGGCAAAAATGATGCCCCCGCTCAAAAAAATAATTATAAGCACTAAGGGAGAACGGGCTAATAAAATCAATAAAAACGGATATGTTCGCGCAGCCTTTCAAGGGTCTTTTCCCCAATTCCAGATATGTTCAAAAGGTCTTCTGGTTTTTGGAAACCCCCATGTGCCTCGCGGAATTCAATAATTGCCTGAGCCCGGGCGGGGCCAATATTGGGGAGTTGTTCTAATTCTTCCCTGCTGGCCTGGTTAATGCTTAAAAGACCCTGATCCGAACCGCTATTTTCCTGTTCCCGCTCTTCAGGTTTAAAAGGAATTTTAACCTGCATTCCGTCAACCAGAGGAGCAGCAAGGTTGACCTGGTCGGGGTCGGCTTTCACGGATACTCCCCCCGCAGCTTTAATAGCATCCACAATCCTATCACCCGGGGAAAAAATATAAACACCGGGGGACATTACTGCCCCTGAAACGTGAATAATTAGCCTTTGCTCACTCTCCTCTCGCGAAGGAGAATTATTTTCCATAACTCCCCCGGAAGGGAAAACCTCCTCCCCGGATTCCGATCCTCCCGAGAAAAAAACAAGGATAACCCCCAGAACCAGGAAAACAGCAGCAACAATTATTTCCTGCCTGGAAAAGGCAAACATATCCCTCCCTCCTTCCAACTATAAAATTCTATATATGTAAAAAATTTCCTTTTGCGGTACAAAAAAACCTGCATGGAATGCAGGTCAGTTTGAAAAACAACTTAAAGAAATTCCCTTTCCTCGTGATCAAGATTAATATAAACGAGGAAAACAGGTTTCCTTAAACCTATTAGAGCTTAAAGCAAACCAGTTAAGCATATATTAATACACCAAGGGACAGTTTTAGGCTGATCAGAAATAGGATTGCGAAAAGTGACTAAGACATTAGTTCAAGCTGAGGGGCGTCAGCCCACAGTTTTTCCAGTTGATAATATTCGCGAGCTTCTCGATGGAAAACGTGGACAATAACTTCTCCGTAATCCATTAAAACCCAGCGACTATCTTTTTCCCCTTCAATTCGAGCCGGGCTTATTTCCTGGACTCCCAAACCTTCTTTAATGCCTTTGACGATTGCTTGAACCTGTCTTTCATTGTTTCCACTGATTAAAATGAAATAATCGGCAACCAGGGAAATCCCCTGTAAGTCAATGGAAACAATATTATCCCCTTTCTTGTCTTCAGCCAGCCTGGCTATTTCCCTTGTTAATTCTTCTCCGTTTTTGATTGTCAAATTGTTCCTCCTTCCTCATATCTTTTTTGATCCTCACCCAGAGTTATCCTTATTTCCCCTGAGTTTAACTCTTCATTTTCCCGGGGGACACCACCGATCAAAGAAGACACCCTCAATGCTCCTTCAAGCCCTCCCGGGCCATAGTCAATCGAAGTATATTCATGGTCAAACCTTTCGGCGTTGCCCATCTTTCGTACCGAAAAACCCCAGTATTCAAGGATTTCTCCCCTGTCTCCAGCAAGGCCAGAAATCCCCGCTCCATTTAAAACATCCACTTCATAACGAACATTTTCCAGGTAATCCTTGGTATTCAGCATGCTCAAAGAAACCATTTCAATCCCTTCTTCATTAGGAACCCAGTAAGAAATACCATTAATATATTCCGGCGTGCCAGGGAGAATGGTCATCTCAATTCTATCCCGGGGAAAATCAACCAGCATCTTTGATAACCTGACCATGTCCCGAAAAGGAAGATCAGTCCGGAAAAAATCGTTAATCTCGCTTAACAGGTTTGGGATTTTAGGAATTATGCTCATTTTGAAGGCCTGGTCAATCAGGGCGTTCATAAACTGCTGTTGCCTTTCAATACGGCCAATATCAGCCCTGATGGGTTCCCTGTACCGAACGTAATGCAGGGACTTCTCCCCATCCAAAACCTGTAAACCGGGTTGAATATTAATATAAAGATCTCCCGCTTCGTCGATGTAGTGCATTCTCTGTTTTACATTAAGCTCAACACCACCAAGGACATCTATAATATTAACAAAACCGTCAAAGTCTAATTCCATGTAAAAATGAATTGGAACGTTGAGCATTTCTTCGACAGTTTTTACCGTAAGGTCAATACCACCACGGGAATAAGCTGAGTTAATTTTGGAATAGTTAGAATAACCGGGAATTTTTACCCTGGTATCCCGGGGTAGGGAAACAATACCCAGACCGTTTCCAACCAAGTCAGCGCTGACCAGGAAAAGAGTGTCCGGTCGGGGGATCCCATCTGCTCCAGCATCATAGCCAATTACAAGAGCATTAACCAGTTTTTGATTGTCCTCATCCTGCAAAACCTTGAGCTCCTCTGAACTGAATAAATCAGCCAGATAAATGCCTCCGGCAATAATCAGGACCAGGAAAACCACCCCGGCAATTTTAAAAACCTTTTTAAAATTTTTCATAGGAAGAACCAGCTCCCTTAAAATATCTGTCTTATAAGTAAATCCGATTTTTTAATATATACTCTTCCACGGCAGGAGGGGTTAAATAGGAAATCCCGCCCTTATCTTTCACCCTTCTCCTCAATTCAGTAGATGAAATATTTACCGCAGGCATAACAACGGGATGAAGACGCGCCCCGTTTTCTTTTTCTTTTATTTGTTCAATTATAGGGTTGGGGTCTCCTTCTCTGCTTACAACAATTATATCATATTGAGTTAAAATTTCACGGGGGTTTTTCCAGGAAAATATTTCTTCAAGGGAATCCTTTCCCATTATAAAATAAAGAGAAATCCCTGGCAAATTTTTTTTCAAATAATCCAGTGTTTTTATTGTATAATCCGGCCCATCATTTTTCAACTCAAAATCCCATACCTCAAAAAAGGGGTTATCAGCAATTGCCTTCTGGATCATTTCCAGTCTCTGGCGGGGAGTGGCAAGTGGCTGTGCGTCTTTTGCCATCTTATGCGGAGGTACCCCCGCAGGAACAAAAAAAACCTGATCGAGTTTCAGCTCGAGGCGAGCTGTTTCGGCCATTAAAAGGTGCCCATAATGGGGAGGATCAAAAGTTCCTCCAAGGATCCCAATCCGGGAAGTATTTTCTCTCAAGCGGGGCAATCCTTCATCCATTATACCCTCTCCTTTCCCTGCATATATTCAACAAAACACCCCAATACCCTTGCCCTGAAATATCAACTTATCCTTTTCTTTTTTTTGACTCCTCCCAGGGCCAGATAAATGCCCACAAGGATTAACGCCCCTCCGAAAAAAGTCAGGTGATGAGGGGTCTCTCCCAGGATAAAAAAGGCAAAAACAGTTGCTCCTACAGGTTCCCCCAGGATGCTAAGAGCAACAAAAGAAGCCGGGAGGTATTTTAAGCTCCAGTTTAAAGAGGAGTGGCCTACGATTGTAGGGATCAGGGCCAGAAGGAAAAAAAAGCTATAGGTAGCCTGACTATAGCCAAAAAGAGGCACCCGCAATAAAAAACAAAAACCCAATAAAAAAATGGCCGCAGTTGAATAGGCCATAAAAATATAGGGCAATAAACCCAGAGTTGCCCGGATCCTGCTCCCCAGAATGAAATAAAACGCAACAAAAACTGCTCCCAGCAAAGCAAGGATATTACCCCTGATTGCTTCGGGCTCTCCCATTGTCAGGTCTCCCCAGCCAATTAAAAGTCCCCCTGCTACCGAAAGAAGGAGCCCCAGAACAAACAGTTTGTTAATTTTCTCCCCCAGAAACATAAGTCCCATTAACGTTACAAAGAGGGGCTGGGTTGAGACAAAAACAACCGCCGAAGCAACTGAGGTATAGGTAAAAGCCTGAACCCAAAAAGCAAAATGCAGAGCCAGGAAAAATCCCGCTGCCAGAGAAAGCCAAATTACACGGGAATCCAGGTTTAGCAACTTCTCTCTATGGAAAAACATTACTGGTGAGAGCAAAATGGAGCTGAGTCCCATCCTATAAAAAGCAATCGCCAGGGCTGGAGCATCAGCCATTCTTATAAAAATTGCAGCAAAGGAAACAGAAATGACACCAAGTAAAACTATTATTAAAGCCAGCTGCTTTTTTTCCAGTTTAATTCCTCCTGTTCCTGAGGGAAAAAAGTTCTTATAATTTAATTATTCGTTTGTTTTCTCTTTATCCCTCTAGGAAAAGGTCTCTAAAATAAAGGGTTTTTCCCAGTACCTGTTTTTCTTAATTAACCCCCGTTTAAAACTTTTTCAATTACTTGCACAACGTTATCCTTTTTAAATGGCTTAACGATAAAATGCTTCGCCCCTGCAACTATGGCTTTTTTAATATAAGCTTCTTGACCCATGGCTGAAATTACTAAAACCCTTGCTGAAGAATCAATTTCCAGAATTTCTTTCATTGCCGTTATTCCATCTTTTTCCGGCATGGTAATATCCATTGTAACCAGATCTGGTTCGGTTTCTTTGTATAATTTAATTGCCTCATTCCCATTTGTTGCCTCTCCCGCCACTTCATAATCCTGGCTTTCTAAAATATTTCTCAAATTCAGGCGCATAAATGACGCATCGTCAACAATTAAAATCTTTTTCCCCAAAGGGCATCCCTCCCGAGGTTACCCAAAAATTAACTGGCAAGAACCTTGTTCAGGGTTTCAATGATCTTTTCTTTCTTAAAAGGTTTCACAATAAAATTTTTAGCCCCACTCATAATTGCCTTCTTTATATATGTCTCCTGCCCCATGGCTGAAACCATAATAACTTTTGCCTGGGGGTCCATTTCCATAATTTCTTCCATTGCTGCCAGGCCGTCCATTTCAGGCATTGTAATGTCCATGGTAACAACATCAGGTTTTTCGGCCTGGTAAAGCTGGACCGCTTCCTGACCATTGGTCCCTTCACCAATAATTTCAAAACCCTCGCTTTCTAAAATGTTTTTTAAATTTAAACGCATAAAAGATGCATCATCAACAACCAGTACTTTGGCGCTCAACCGAATCTCCTCCTTTTTTAAAGCTTTTTAAAATTCCCTGGATATCAAGTATCAAAGCGACTTCACCGTTTCCCTTAATCGTTGCTCCGGAGATTCCGGGGATTTCTCCAAATAGTTTATCCTTTCCCATAAAATCACCCAGGGATTTAACGACTATTTCCTGTTCCCCAATTACTCCTTCCACCATTATCGCTACCATACGTCCTTTTACACCACCGATTATTAGAAAGCCTTCCTCGTGAGAATTCCCCAGTTGGAAAAATTCACCCAACCTGATCAGGGGAATTACCTGTTCCCGCCAGGTAACAACCTCCCTGCTTTTAACGGTTTTAATTACCTCCCTGCGATTGTTCTTATTTACCAAAATAGTTTCAAAAATTGCCGATAACGGAATAGCATAATCATTCCCTTTTTCCCTGACCATAAGAGCCTGGACAATGGCGAGGGTTAATGGAAGAACTATTTTTATGCTGGTCCCTTCTCCGGGTTGGCTGGTTATTTCCACTTCTCCATCAAGTTTTTCAATATTGGTCCTGACTACATCCATTCCAACTCCTCGGCCGGAAAGGTCATTAACAGTTTCACTTGTTGAAAACCCTGGTTCCAAAATAAGTTCCAGGAGACTTTCGGAGTCCATTTCTTCCCCTTCTTTTGCTGTTATCAAACCTTTTTCTAAAGCCCGTGACTTAATTTTCTCGGGATCAACTCCAGCCCCATCATCCTTAACTTCAATTATTATATTATTTTCCTCCTGCCAGGCATTAAGGGCCAAAAGCCCCTGGGAAGGCTTTCCCTCTTTTTCTCTTCGGTCAGGGGTCTCAATTCCATGGTCTATAGCATTCCTTACGAGGTGAACAAGGGGGTCAAAAACTTCCTGGAGAATGGTTCGGTCCAGTTCGGTATCCTCCCCTGAAAATTTCAGTTTTACATCTTTACCCGTTTGCCGGGATATATCCCGAACCAGCCTGGGAAAACGTTTGAAAATGCTCCCCACAGGGTACATTCGAATATCCATTACTGACTCATGGAGCTCAGTCGCGATAAAATCGACATGAGGAATTGTTTGCAGCAACGCCTGGGCTTCAAGGTTATCCCGGGAGTTTGCTTTTATCCCTTTGGAAATTTCTAATAGTCTTTCCTTATCAATTACTAGTTCACCCACCAGTTTCATTAACTGGTCAACTTTTTCAATATCAACCCTTATACTTTCTCTGCTTTCACCCCGTTGGGAAAAGCTTTCTTTTACCTCCTGAAAATATTCTCCTGATTTCCCATTTTCAATATCTTCCAGGGTATATATTTTGAATTCTTCGTTCTCCAGTGATTGCCCAATCACCCTGGAAATTTCATCAGTTTGTTTCTCAGTACAGATTAGCATGGAGAAAAAAGGCAAATCTCCTTCAACTTCATCCAGGTGCGGTGGATAAGTTTTTATTATCTCTCCTTCGTCTTTAAGGTTATTCAAAACCAAAAATGCCACCATGCTCTGCATTTCTTTTTGATGGATTAATTCAAAACAAATAAAGAAAACATTTTTTTCTTGATTTTTTTCTTTTAAGTTTTTTAATTCCTGGGATGTCAAATATATTTTTTTATCAATATCTGTTTCTTTTTTTTCACTATCTTTGGAGGTAATTTCCCCAAATCTCTGTAACAAATGATCTATTTCCGGGTTTTCCGTTTCGGGAAGACCCTTTTCAACATTTTCCCGAAGATGTTTAAGTGTATCAAGGGAAATAAACAAAAGATCAATGATATCATCGCTTAAAATTCCGGGACTATTACGCAGTTTGTCCAGAACATTTTCCATTTCATGAGTCAGGTTGGCAATTGGGGTATAACCCATACTTCCAGCAGACCCTTTTAAAGAATGGGCCATCCGGAAAAACTCATCAATTATCTCACGCTCTCCTCCGTTTTCTTCAAGTTGCATAACGGCTTTTTCCATTATTTCAAGCTGTTCATCCGCTTCTTGTAGGAAAAGCTTTTTGAATTTTTCAAAGTCAATATTTTCCATCATTTTCTCCCCTTACCTGGCAATTTTTGCTAGTTCTTCATTCTCACGAGGAGATAAAATGTTTCCAATGTCCAGAACAATAACCAACCTTTCATTATATCTGGCAATTCCGGAAATGAAAAAAGAATTTACCTGGGATATTTCCCGGGGAGGTTCATCAATAGCCTCTTTATCAACATTTAAAACTTCATTCACCCTGTCAACTAGGAGCCCAATAAATTTATCTTCCTGTTTTACAACTATTATTCTGGTTTCCTTATCTACTTTTTTGTTTTCCAGATCAAATCTTTTCCCCAGATCAATTACAGGTATAACGTCTCCCCTCAGGTTAATTACGCCTTCTACAAATTCTGGAGCCCGGGGAACATGGGTAATACCAATTTCCTTTAAGCGTTTGATTTCATGAATCCTGAGAATATCAACCCCATATTCTTCCCCGGAAAGTTGAAAAGTAACAAGCTGAATTTGTTGGTTTTTTGCCATTCCTTTAACCTCACCTTCCTTTTAATTGCTTTACACAGATTTTAATTATAACCTGGAAAATAAAATAACCCCTTTACCGGATTAAGATAGTTAAATTGCTTCCTACTATCTTTTTATCGGCAAAAGGGGCTAGGTTTTTAACCGTTTATTTTAAATACTTTTGGAATCAGCTATTTCAATCATTGGTTCTCCAACAATAACTTCACCAACTATTATTGAAGACGGTACATCGGCATCCTTTTCCAGTTCCTTTATTACACTTTCCACCTTCTCCGGTTTTACAGCTGCCAGTAACCCACCCGATGTCATTGCATCGCAGAGCAGAAACTTATGGTACCGGGGGGTATTGTTCCAGTTAACGTTGTTTTCCAAAAATTTAATATTCCGCAATGTTCCCCCGGGAACAACTCCTTTTTGGGCCAGGACCTCACTGCCGGCGATAAACCAATCCGAACTAATTATTAGCCTGGCCGCAGTTCCACTGGCCTCCATCATCTCAAAAAGGTGCCCCATAAGTCCAAAGCCAGTTATATCGGTCATGGCATTTACAGTGTCAAAATTCAATACTTTTGCCCCGGCTCTATTTAATGTAGCCATGATTTCTACGGCGTTCTGGATATCTTTTTCTTCTACCATTGCTCCTTTTACTCCCGTTGATAGAATTCCTGCACCGATCGGTTTAGTCATTACCAGCACATCCCCCGGACGGGCGCCTCCTTTTTTAATTATCCTCCGGGGGTGAATTAACCCGGTTGCAGAAAGCCCGTATTTTGGTTCATCATCATCCACTGTATGCCCGCCAATTAGAACAGCGCCAGCCTCCTCAACCTTTTCCTGCCCACCATTTAAAATTTCACCCAGGATTTCCAGGGGAATCTTCTGGGAAGGAAAGCAAACAACATTAAGAGCAGTAATTGGTTCTGCTCCCATTGCATAAAGGTCACTTAGAGCATTTGCAGCAGCTATTCTGCCAAAATCTCTTCCGTCGTCAACAATCGGTGTAAAAAAATCAATTGTCTGGACCAAGGCCTGGTCCTCACTTATCTGGTAAATCCCCGCATCATCAATAATGTCCAGGCCTACCAGAACCTCTTTCCGAGATTGTGGTTGGGGTAATAGGGAAAGGATAGTTTTTAGGGCCTCCGGCCCCATTTTGCATCCTCAACCGGCTTTTTGCGAAAAACTTGTCAGGCGAACCTTTTTCCGGTTATTCACTTTCCTTCACCTCCTGCGCAATCCTGGCTAGTTCTGTTTTTAGGATGTCCTCTTCCTCTGGTGAAACTGTTCGCAGGTTAAATTCAATTTTCCCCTTAAAAACACTTGCAATTATTGGAATTTCAGCTTCTCTTAATTTCTGATGGAACTGGCTTAACTCCAAATTTTTCCCCCGAAGATGTAAAACCGGTCCTGGAATTGCTTCCTGGGGAAGAGTTCCTCCACCGCTAAATGAAGTCCCCTCTCCGATTGACATTTTAAAATTGGAGGGGATTTTTTCTTCAAGGTACGTGTGGATATCTTCAGTCCTTTCTAGAAGCTCTTTTTCTGTCATTTGAAACATTTTATAAGTTGGGATGAAATCAGGCTGATACAGCAGGTATTGGCGCAAAGTAGCTTCAAGTGCAGCCAGGGAAAGTTTATCAATTCTTAAAGCCCTCAACAGGTTGTTTCGGGCCATTTTATCAATTAAATCCTTGCGACCCAGGATAATTCCGGCCTGGGCACCGCCCAAAAGCTTATCCCCGCTAAAAGAAACTAAATCTAACTTCCCTGAAGTAATTTCGTTTAAAGATGGCTCCCCAGGTAAAGGCCAGAGGGATCCGCTTCCCAGGTCATAATAGGATATCAGATTATGCTTTTGGGCCAGAGACCCCAGGTCTTCAACTCCCACTTCTTCAGTAAACCCAGTGATACGATAGTTTGATGGGTGGACCTTAATTAAAAGTTTTGTGTCCTCTCCTATAGCTTCCTCGTAATCCTCTAGGCGGGTTCTGTTGGTGGTACCCACCTCTCGCAGGCTAACCCCTCCCTTGGACATAACTTCTGGGATCCTGAAAGAACCACCGATCTCAACAAGTTCACCCCGGGATATTATTGCTTCTCCACCCCGGGCCAGGGTATCAAGAACGAGTAAAACAGCCGCAGCATTATTATTAACAATAAGTGCTTTTTCCGCTCCAGTCAGGAGTGACAGAAGAAAACCACAAATATCCTGTCTTGAACCTCTTTTCCCCGTGGAGAGATCATATTCCAGGTTGCAATAACCGGAACCTATCCATCTTAGGTTTTTTATCCCCGCGGGGGGGATGGGTGCCCTGCCCAGGTTTGTATGCAAAATAATCCCGGTTGCATTTACCACTTTTTGCAACCGGGGAGTTAAAAGTCCCTGGCAACGCAAAATCACTTCCTGGAATATATCCTCCGCACCCTTCCAGAGCAGTTTTTCTGAAGAGTCTTGAGATATTTCCGTCCGGAGTTCTTCGACAATAAACCGGACTAATCTTTTGACACCAGGAGAAGATGGTACCCCCTGTTTTTTCAGTTCACCCAATACGCTATCAATTCCAGGAAGCTGCCTTAATAAAGAATTATCCATCATGATCAAGTCCTTTGAGCAATCGAAATTGAACTACCCGGGAGCGAGGACCGTCAAATTCGCAGAAATAAATCCGCTGCCAGGTTCCCAGATCCAGATGATTGTCTTTGAAGGGAATAATAACCGAAGAACCAACCAGAGTTGATTGTAAATGGGCTGGCCCATTCCCTTCCCGGTGAAGATAGCTTCCCCTGGAAATTCTATCCAGATGTTGAAGGATATCTTCCTGGACATCAGGGTCTGCCCCTTCATTGATCGTAACACCTGCAGTGGTATGGGAAACAAAAACCAGGAGGGCACCTTCCCCTTTTTCCGGAAGGATCCTCTTTAACTGTTCGGTAATATCAATCATTTCCATTTTTTTGTTGGATTCAACCTGAAACTGCACTTTAAAACCCCCTCCAGGGAACTAGATCAACCCGGCATCAAAAGTGGTAATGGAGATTGTTTCTGGGCCGCTGTGGCAGGCTATTGTTGGGGCAAGGCGGGCGCGAATTGTAACAAACTCTTTATCCAGCTTTTCCTCGATTAAACTCCTGACCTGTTCAATACTTTTTTCTTGAGGGATGCCTCCCCAAGCCAGCAGAAGAACCGGTTTATCAGCAGTACTCATTCTTTCTAAAGCTAGTTCAGCCATTTTCTTATAAAGCCCTTTGCTTCCCCTGACCTTATCTAAGGGAGCGATTTCTCCTTTAGAAACTGTCAGTATCGGCTTGATATTTAAAAACCCTGCAACAAATCCCTTAGCCCTTCCTACTCGACCGTTTTTCACCAGGTAATCCATAGTTTCTACCGAAAAGGCTTCAAAAATAGGTTCCTCTTCTTTAAGCTGTTCTATAAACTGAATAATTTTATCCTTGTCTTTTTCTTTCTTCATTTTTTCTACAACTGCATAGACAAAAAGCCCTAAAGGAGGACCAACCTGGCCGGTATCAATTGGTATTATTTCCATATCAGTTACCATTTCTGACGCTAGTCTTGCGGCCTGAACTGTCCCACTCATTTTATAGGAAATATGTAGGGAAAGGACTGTGTCGTACCCTTCTTCTTTTAAGCTTTCAAATACTTCAACAAAATCTTTGGCCTGGGGTTGGGTCGTTCGGGGTAGGTTTTCCATTTCTCCAGCCATCCGATCATAAAATTCTTCGTGGCTGATGGTTATCTGGTCGACAAACTCCTCTTCCCCGAAATGGATATGCATGCTTACCCTATGGATATTATGTTCGGCGAAAAAGTCCTGGGGCAAATCACAACTGGTATCAGTAACAATAGCAATTTTACTCATACTTGATTCCCCTTTCCTTTGTTTTATTCATCTTCAGTTTCCATACTCTATTAATTAGCAATAAGGTTATTAAATCCTTCTTATATTAAAAATTTCACCCCCACGAAAAATACTTGAATAACATGTTTTTAAGATAACCTTATCCACTTGTTCTCTTCAAGAAAAGCAGATGATCCTGAACCCAGTTCAAAATTCAAGTGAAATTGCATTCTCAATAAAAAACCCCCCCTGTTAAACTCAGCGGAGGGTTTTACCCTCAAAAGTGAGGGATATAAAAATAAAGGAACCTTCTAGTGCCGACTTAACTGCACTGGTTTATTGCCTCCTATTCCCAACAGGTCTTTCCCGCCAAGACCAAACATTTTTTCTCCTACTTCAATTAACCCCGCATGGAGTAAAAGGTGTTTGACAGGGGGAACCTGTTCTTCTTTCAAATCTGTCCAGAAAAAGGACCCACCTTCTTTTAAAACCCGCAACCCCTCCTCGAAAAGGGTAGTCCGCAGGGGAAATTTTTGTTTAAAAATCACCGTGTCAAAATAGTTGGAATCAAAAGGAAGCCTTCGGAGATTGCTTTTTTCTTCCAGGGGATCCACTTCCAGAATTAAATTACTTTTATTTCGCCTTCCGGCAGGCTCAATCCATATCCTGTAGCGGGAAGCTTCACAAACAATGGTTAAGTCTGCGACAACTCCATTCATCAAAATACTCCTCTCTAAAGAGTTCTCCTTTAAAATATTCTCTCTTTAATTCGTTTTTCCTTTATTGTATTACTGTATCATAGAACCCCATTTTTTTCAAGTTCCTTTTTAAGACCCTTTATCCTCAGATAGCGATGGGTCAAAAAACCAATCTTTTCAGCAGCATCAACATTTTCCCGGCGGTCATCAATAAAAAAAGATTCTTCAGCTTTCAGGGAAAAGGTTTCCATTAATTTAAGGTAAATCTCCTCTTCCGGTTTTAAAAAGCCTTCCTCCGCCGATATTACTCCCCCCTGAAAATAAGAAAAGAAATCGAATTTTTCTCGAACAATTTCCCAGGCCCTGCTATGAAAATTTGATAGATAAAATAGGAGAAACCCCTTTTGTTTTATTGGTTTAATTAAATCAGAGGCGGGAAGGGGTTTTAAAATTTTCGGCCAGTCTTTAAGCACCTCTTCGATTTCCTGGTTGTACTGGGGAAAATATTTCTTCAATTGATTTTTTGCCTCTTCACTTGTAATTATACCTCGGTCAAGTTGTTCCCAAAATTTTCCCTGAAAAATAATAACTTCCAACCTATCCGCTTTTTTCCCCGGTCCGTATTTTTCCTGTAAATAATCCCGGGGTTTAAAACTGAGCAGAACTTCACCGATATCAAAAATTATATTTCTTATCACCTGACCACTCCTGTTTCCCGGATTATTACTTTCCCCCTTTACTTAATTACCACTGATGTATCATAACATATAATACCTTTGCATAACAAGGTTAAATTGAAAAAATATAAGATAGGAACTAAATTATTAAAAATCCTTTTTTGCAAAAGCACAAAAAAAGAAGCCGCGTAAAGCGGCTCCCTAAATTAACCTTAGTTCATTTTTATGGATCTCAAAACCCTTTTCCCCGAAAAGGACAAAGCGGGCTTTTATTACTACGGGATTTTTGGTTAATTCCTCCAGAACCGTTTTAACAGCTATTTTAGCCGCATCTTTGGTTGGATAACCAAAAGCCCCTGTTGAAATGGCGGGGAAAGCAATTGATTTGATTTTATTTTCCTGAGCAAGCCTGATTGCGTTTCGATAACACCGCGCTAAAAGTTCATCTTCCGGGTGATCCTGCCCATAGACCGGTCCCAAACAGTGGATAATATAAGGATTGGGAAGGTTATAACCCCGGGTCAGAACAGCTTCTCCGGGGTCTATTGGAGCCAGGGGCCTGCATTCTTCAACAAGTTCTGGGCCCGCGGCCCTGTGGATCGCCCCCGCAACACCTCCTCCGGGCAACAGCTCAGCATTAGCAGCATTTACCACAGCTTCAATATCCTCCTGCCAGGTAATATCTCCCTGAACTAATTCCAACCGGCCCCCATTTACCTTCCGTTCAATCATTCTGCCCCTCCTATCCTTCAAATACTTCCCCGTGAACTCTCTCTTCACGGTAATGGGTATTCGGTTTTTTTTCTTTTTCGGGATAACCTATCGCAGCCAGACCAAGGGGCCTTATTTTTTCCGGGATTTTGAGCAAATCTTTAATCACTTTTTCTCTTTCCTCATTGGGGTGGACTCCAAGCCAGACTCCACCTAAATCAAGGCTGGAAGCTGCAAGTAGAAGGTTTTGCATGGCTGCCGAGCAATCCTGAACCCAGTAGGAAAGGCCTGAGTTCTTACTTGTGGCCTCTTCGGGATCTCCACAAACCACAACACAAAGAGGTGCCTCCTTCAGCATTTTTGCATAAGGATGAACTTCAGCAAGCTGGTCAAGTATTTCCCTCTGGGTTACGACAATAAAATGCCAGGGTTGGCGATTCGCCGCAGAAGGAGCAGCCATTGCGGCTTTCATCAAAAGATTAATTTTCTCCTCCTCGACTGGCTTGGCCTTGTACCTCCTGATGCTTCTTCTTTTTAAAATCCAACTGACACGTTCCTCCATTAGAATCCCTCCTCTGGATTAATTAGCTTGCAGGCAAAAACAAGATAGCCTGTATGACCTGTCATCACATCTTCCGGTCTAAACCGTTCTGCATTAAGCTTATAACCTCTGCGGAAAATTTCAGAAATTTCGTTAATAAAATAACCAGAAGCCTGGAGAGTGGAGATAATCCTGGTAACCTGATTGGTAGTGGGCAGCAAAAACCCCAGACGCCCCCCTGGTTTTAGAGCATTATCGACTACTGATAGAACCTCCCAGGGGTATTTCATATCGAGAAAAAAAGCATCAAATTCAGGCGTTAATTCAACTTCCTGCAAAGGTTTATTATGAAAGACCGTATTATCAAATTCCCGGCAGGATTCAAGATTCTGCTGAATAATTTCCGCAAAATCTGACCTTCTTTCAAATGTATGCACTTCTCCTTTTTCTCCCACAGCCCGGGAAAGAATTGCTGTCAAAGCACCAGATCCTGTCCCCGCCTCACCAACTTTTTTCCCGGGAAAAATATCCAGATTGAGGATAATATATCCTGCTTCTTTTGGGTAGATTATCTGAGTCTTTCGATGCATATATTCCATTATGTATTCCTGTAAGGAGCAGGACAGGACAAAAAACCTCTTTCCACCCAGGGTGAAAGAATTCCCTACCTCAATTTGCTCCAGTTCCTCATTTTTTATCATCCCATTGGGCAATCCTTTGGGTTTGGGATCATCCAGGTCGAAAACCTTTTTAAATTTCTTTCCGTCAGCGATTATTCGAAACCTATTTAATCTTTTTTCCATTATTTCAACTCCTATCTACGGCTTAGCTGCAAAGTCCTCTCCTCATTAAGTAATTTCTCCAGTTTTTCTTTCTATCCTCCCTCTTTAAAGGCAGGAAATGGTTTTTTTTGAACGAAATAGACATTGATTACAAAAGAAAGGAGATCAAAACTTGAAAAGACTATATCGATCAAAAGAAAACCGGATGATCGCTGGTATTGCAGGAGGGTTGGCAGAATATTTTGGGGTGGACCCGGTCCTGATTCGTTTAATCTGGATCATATCCATTTTATTCGGGGGAGCAGGAATTTTTGCCTATCTTATTGGCTGGTTGATTATTCCCGAAGGAGATAGAGAACCAGGACAGCAACAAAACGAGCCCGGGATGCAGGGGCTTGGATTAATCCTTATTATCGTCGGTATTGCACTTTTCCTTCGCTATTTAATTCCCATTCCTTTCGCCAGGTTTTTCTGGCCCCTGGCCCTGGTGGCTCTTGGGGTTTTCCTTCTCTGGCGAGCAAACCAGGACTGACTTAGTTCCTCTCAATTGGGAAGGACATGCAGCGGGGTCCACCCCCGCTTTTCCGAACTTCATGCAGGGGAAGGACAAATAACTCCATTCCCAGGCTTTTTAATAGCTCATTAACTCTTTCTGCTCCAGGGTGGCTGATAATTTTTTCTTCACCAATATTCAGCAAATTGCAGGCGTGCTGAAACACCTCTTCCCTTTCAACTTCGATGAATGCAAATTTTTTTTGCCTGAGCAATTGAAACAAGGACACCGGCAATGCCTCGGGACAGACCAAAACAACTTTTTCTGCGATTACATTACAGATCATATCCAGGTGCAGATATTCTGCGGGAAAATCAACTGGAACAAGGTCAATTCCGGCATCGTAAAGTAGTGTTTCTAAAACCTTGAAACCCAGCCAATCGGTCCTTGCACCAATTCCAACCAGGGCTGTATTTTCGTCCAAAAACATGAAGTCTCCGCCTTCGAAGATCCCCCGGTCCATTTTATGGAAAACCGGAACTTTTTTCTCCAGAAAAATTTCCTCTACCGGCCTGTGTTCACCCCATCTTTCTGGTTTTAATAACCGGCCCAGAATTATTCCCTTGGCTGTTGTCACACCAAGGTCCCTTACATTTATCTGGTAGGAAAACCTTTTATAGGTCTTTGGTTTTATCACCTGGATCCCGTTTTCCCTGAGACAGAAGGAAAATTCCTCGTGCTCTTCTTTGGCCCTCTCGATATTAACCTCGCCACTCTGGTTATGCCTGGCGGCGATAACATTTATCGGCTCATCAATACAAAGGTTTTCAGGTGGACATATCAGCATTTTCTTTATTTTCCCGTATTCGTTTTTGACCATTTTATCGCCTCTCTTTTTTAATCCCAAAGGAAATTGTATTCTCTTTTAATTATTTCTTCTAAAAACTGAAGGCTCTTTCCTTTTCTCCAAGGAGGTTTTTTAATGTACCATAAAATCGGCCTGCCCGGAGCAGTAATTATGACGGTGGGAACGGTTATCGGGGCCGGAATTTTTATCCTGATTGGCCCGCTGGGAGTAACAACAGGGCCCGGTCTTTTTTTCTGTTATTTAGCAGCTCTGATTGTTGCCGCAGGATCTGCCGTTTGCTATGCCCAGGTTGCAGCAGTTTTCCCAACTACAGCAGCGACCTATCGGTATGCCAGGATGTTTTACTCCGATTACATAGGTTTCATTGTGGGGTGGCTGAGGTGGATAACAGCTTGTTATGCACTGGCTTTAATGGGAATGGGTTTCGCAGATTACCTGGGTCCCGTTTTGCACCTGGACAAAAAATTTCTGGCCCTAGGCATCATGCTTTTGTTCTACATAGTAAATGTCCTGGGACTAAAAACAACCCAGCTTGTGCAGGGTATGCTTGTTATTATTGTGGTAAGCGGATTGCTTGCATTCACGGGATGGGGGCTTCCCTCCACGGACCTTTCCCGCCTTGGGGGTTGGACTGAAGTTGGTTGGGGTCCACTTCTCCAGGGAACCGCTGCAGCTTTTTTTGCTTACACAGGGCTTTATTTTATTGCGGAAATCGGGGATGAGGTAAAAAATGCCCAGCGAAATATTCCCCTGGCCATTTTCCTGTCCTCCATAATCCTGGGAGCAATTTATCTCTCCGTAGCAATCGTTTTTTCCGGAGGACTGGGCTGGGAAAAGATAAAAGAAATCCAGCCTAACCTTGCCCAGGCCGCAGGAGTTCTGCTCCCCCCACAACTTGCAAGCCTGGTTCGTTTGAGTGCTGTTGTGGCCATTTTTACTCCGATCAATGCCATTTATACTGCCAGCAGCCGGCTTCTTTTCAGTCTTGCAAAGGACGGCTTTTTACCTAAATTCCTGACCCGGACCAATTATTTTGGCGCCCCGGGCCTTGCGCTGACCATTAACTTAATTTTGGGGATAATTGTCGTTCTCTTTGATCTTTCTATTATTTTTTTAGGAGCCTTAAACTCCCTGGTAGCCCTTGTTGGCATGGCCTTAACAGCCGGAGCTTCTCTCCAGCTTTCCCGGCGTTTTCCCCGGGAGGTAGCCCGGGCCCCAATGATTTTAAAAAAAGGAACTCTGCGCTTTTGGGCCCTTTTTACCATAATTTCCACAATTCTCTTAACTATTTCTTCTTTCTGGGAAGATCCTAAAATTTTCCTTTCCCTTGCTCTTTGGCTTGGAGCGGGCAGCTTTTATTTTCACCTTCATAAAAAATATTTCCAGCAGAAAATTCTGGAAAGAAAAAATAACGAGGCGTGAATTTCAAAAAATTTATAACTCCGGGTAAGAGATAATATTTCAAACCATGTTTTTATTTACAACCTAAATTTATTATGATAGATTAAAAAAACAAAGTCAATATCCACGCTTTTTCTATCTGGAAGGGAGTTTTTTTTATGGAGGAAATTCTGCAGGTTGAAAACCTTTCAAAAAGTTTCGGGGGAAAAATTGCGGTTGACAATATCAGCTTTTCTGTCCCCAGGGGACAAATTCTCGGGTTTTTGGGGCCCAACGGAGCAGGAAAAACCACTTCTTTAAGGATTATTATGGGGATATTAAATCCGGATAAAGGGGATATTTTCTTTAACTTTAACGGCAAACCCTCTTCCCTGGACAAAACCAAAGTGGGTTATCTCCCCGAAGAGAAAGGTCTTTATGAAGAAGCAAAGGTTCTTCCTAACCTGATTTATATTGGTCAATTGAAAGGGATGAAAAAAAACAGTGCCCGCCAAAAAGCCCAAAAATGGCTGGAAAGGGTTGGGCTTGAAGAATATGCCAATCAGAAATTCGATAAGCTTTCCCGGGGGATGAAACAGAAAGTCCAATTCATCGCCTCAGTTCTCCACGATCCCGAGTTTTTAGTCCTGGATGAGCCTTTTGCCGGGCTTGATCCGGTTAACCAAAATTTTTTCATGCAGGTTGTCAGGGAACTCCAAGAACAGGGCAAAACCATTCTTTTTTCCGCCCATCAAATGAACCTTGTTGAAGAAATCTGCGATTCAATTTTTTTGATTAATAAGGGGAAACAAATACTTAGCGGTAACCTCAAGGAAATAAAAGAGAGCTATAAAGAATATAATGTGAACATCTATTTTAATCCAGAGAACGATCCTTCTTTTTTACTCGACAACCCGGATATTCAGATTAACAAAAAAAATATCGGTTACCTCAATTTTACTTTCCAGGGGGATAACAAAATTAACAAACTAATTGACCAAATCACGGCAAATCTTGATCTAAAAGAAATTCAGGCTTCACCCCCTCCTCTTCACGATATCTTTATCAACGCCGTCCAGGAAAGGGGTGAAGAAGTCGATGAAAATCAGTTTGCCTAATGCCAAAAAAGTAGCGAAATGGGAATTCACCAAGGGAATTCGCACTCCCATGTTTTTGGTCCTTACTTTTGTTATTCCCCTGCTCATCCTGGGAATTGGTAGTTTAGAATTTATTACCCAGGAATTCAGGCAGGCCCAAACAATGGAATTAGCCTTAATTGACAATACTGGAGAAATTGGACCCCGGCTTTTAGAACAGACAGAGAACACCAATATTCAGTTAGAAATTTTTACGGGGAGCCAGGAGGAATTAAAACAAAAAACCCTCAATGGGGCCTATGACGGGTTTCTCATTATAACCCCGGAAAACCTCCGGGAAGGGCATTTTCAGATTTTCTCCGGTGATCCCCGGAATATTGCCCCCGCCCAGATCCGGCCCCACCTGGAAAAAGTAATTACCGAATTCCGTCTGGAATCTCTTGGGCTGGTAAAAGAGGAGATCTCCTCTGCCACAAGGCCGGTTTCCCTGGGCGTCCAGGCCCTGGAAGAGGAGGCTCCCTTTGCTATTGCAAGGTTTTTGGTCCCTATTGCCCTGGGCATGATCCTTCTTTTATCGGTAATTTTTTCCGGGCAGATGTTAATGTATGGGGTAATAAAAGAAAAAAGAAATCGCGTGGTGGAAATCCTTCTATCCTCTATTTCTTCTTTTGACCTTCTTACCGGGAAAATAATGGGTTATGGGCTGCTCAGTCTTTTACAGGTAGGAATATGGACCACAGCGGGGCTCCTTACTGCTTCAAGATTTGTTAACTTCCAGGACCTGGGTTTGTCCCTGGAAATTATCCTGCCTCCCTTTATTATTTTCCTGTTAGGATATATAATGCTGGCTTCTTTATTCGCCGCACTTGGGGCAACAATGAAGGAAGCAGAAGAAGGTTCTCAGGCTCAGGGGTTAATAATTCTAATCCCCATGATCCCCTTATTTCTCTCAGGTCTTTTAATAACAGCTCCCAATGCCCTCTGGGTAAGGATTTTTACTCACATTCCACCATTTATTCCTGCTATGGCCCTTTTACGGATGGGAGCAACAACTCTTCCCTGGTGGGAAATGGGGACCATCGTCCTGGCCTTGTTATTTTCAATTGTCCTCTTTATTTACATCGGGAGCAGAATTTTTTCCCGTGGTATTCTTCAGTATGAAGCAATTGGTTTTAAAGATTTATCCAAGATTCTTCGGAAAAAATATTAAAATTAATGGAGGGATTCGATGACCAGAATTAATATTGAAAAACTGGCTTCATTGCCGTCATTTTATTTACCCCGCCTGTCACCAAAAGGCGACCTTCTGGCTTTTTTTGGAGATTATTCGGGCCAGATGGAAATCTATATAAAAGACCTGAAAACAGGCGACACCAGACAGGTAACAAATGGGGATGCCCCTCGCTCCATAAGGGCCCAGTTTATCTGGCATCCAGATAATAAGCATATTATCTTTCCCAGGGACCGGGACGGGGACGAAAACCATAACCTGTTTTTACTTAATACCAAAACGGGGAACATAAAGCAATTAACCAGTTATTCTGCCCAGCATTATCCTGTAGATGTGGACAAAGATGGTAAATACTTAAGCCTGACCTCCAACCGGGAAGGGCAGTTAAATCTTTTTCTACTCAACCTAGATTCTGGAGAACTGGAGCAAATGACTTCTTTTCCCAGGCCTGTTTCCGGAGGACACTGGTCTCCCGATGGTAAGGGAATATATTTCAACACAAACGAAACTCAGGACACCAGGAATAATGACATTTACCTGCTAAATTTAGAAAACAGGACTACCCAGAAGATTTTTTCTTCAGGGGCAGGCCATAGTGACCATTGCCAAAAGGTATCACCCTGCGGAAAATATCTGGGCCTGAACACGGAAAAAGAGGGTCGGACCCAGGCTGCAATCCTGCACCTTGAAACGGGGACAGTTTATTATCCGAAAACCGGTGAAGCAGAAAGCCATTTCATGGATTTTAGTCCCAGCAGTGAAAAGTGTTTGATCCGGATAAATCACAACGCCAGTCTCAGGTTAAGGGAATATGATCTCTTTACGGGTAAAATCAGCAACCCCGAACCAGAAAGTGGTTTTACTTCCTGGGGAGAATATAAATCAGAAGAAGAAATATTTGCCCTGTTTGAAGATACTACCCATCGCCCAGAACTTATTTCCTTCCCAGGAAAAAAGTTGATTATCCCCGCTTCTTATAACGGGTACAAACCAGAAGATTTTGTTCCAGGCAGGTTAATTTCCTACCCTTCTATTGATGGTCTTGAAATCCAGGCCATTCTCTATTTGCCCCCAGGAAAAGGACCTCATCCAGCAATTGTTATGGTCCACGGGGGGCCACTTTCCCAGGATTTCCTGGCCTTCAATCCTTTCTGCCAGTTTTTAACCAGCCTTGGTTTTGCTGTTTTACGCCCCAATTACCGGGGTTCAACCGGTTATGGAAAAGAATTCCGGGAAAAAATCCTTGGTGACATCGGGGGAATGGAGGCCGAAGATGTAGCCCGGGGAGCAAAATTTCTGGAGAGTTTACCGGAAATTGATTCGGAAAGAATTCTCTGTATTGGAGGGAGTTACGGTGGCTACATGACCTACTGGCAGCTGGTAACCCGCCCTGAACAGTGGGCAGGAGGAATTGCCTGGATTGGAATAACTGATTGGGAAAAGCTATTCGATTCCTCGGTTGAGCATTTTAAATATTTACTGGAACATATTTTCAAAGCTCGTCCCGAAAAATCAAAACTCTACCGGGAAAGATCTCCCATTCACCTTGCTGAAAATTTAAGGGCCCCCCTGCAAATAATTCACGGGGTTAACGACCCCCGAGTTCCCCTTGAGCAGGCTTTAATTTTCCGGGATAAATTAAAGGAGTTGGGTTATGAAGAAAACCAAGACTTTTTCTATGAGGAACTGACTGAAGAGGGTCATGGAACCCAGGATATCCAGCAAAAAATCCGGATTTTCAAGCTCATGGAAAAATTCCTGGAAAAGTTTAAATAATATAAAGGGGCGGGATTATAAACTCAAAAGTTTATTCTCCCGCCCTTTTTTTGCCTTTCCAGAAAATCTGTTGACTCCTGCGCAGGGTTAATCTCCCGATAAAACCAGCTTCTTTTCCCCACTTCTTAATCAAATCTTCATCAACCCTTTTAATTGATCTTAAAAAAATCCTTTCCAGGCCAATAATAATTTTTACCAGGAATTTTTCCTGGTCTGGCTCCTGGACCACCATGATCCCGCGCGGTTTCAAAACCCGGAAGGCTTCTCTAAACAAAGCGGACGGGTCATCGGAATGATGAAGGGTTTCAATAACGGTAACTCGATCGAAGGTATTATTATCGAAAGGAAGATCTTCCCCCCTACCCTGAACGGTTTTAATATTCTCCATTTTAGGAACCCTTTTCAGCATCTCACAGCTGGGATCAAGAACAGTAAAATGAAGGCAGGGACCCGGGTTCTTGGAAATAATCCGTTCAGCCAGAAGCCCCGTTCCGCCCCCAATATCGAGAATTTCACAGGACCTATTTTCTCCTCGCAGGACCAGGAGTCGAATTACCCTTTCGGGGTAATGAATCCCCAGGGCTTTGACCAGGAAATTATATACAGGTGCTATATATTTAAAGCTTATAACAACCACTCCCTCTCTCCCTGACCTTCTAAACTAACAGGAGAACAAAAACAGTTATTAACAGGAATTCCTCTGGCCTATTTTTTTGTTTCGCTATCAATCCAGCGGAGAAAATCAGGATTACCTTTTTCAATTGGCCAGGTAATAACACAGGGGACATCATAGGAGTGCACATTTTTTACTTCCTGAACCAGGTCTTCAATCAAAGAAGTTCTTGTTTTTCCCACTACAAGGAACTCTTTTTTTGACTGGACCTCCCCTTCCCAGCGGAAAAAGGATTTTACACCGGACATAACATTTGCGCAGGCAACCAGGTTTTTCTCAACAAGGCTTGTGGCTACCCGTTCCGCTTCTTTCTCATCACCGGCAGTAATATAGAAAAATGACCTTCCCAATGATCTCCCTCCTCCTTATTTATTATCCTGAATTCTTTTTTCTGACCCCAGTTCTTTTTTTACCAAACCTTCAATTCGCCCAAAAGACAGCTCCTTTTCTTCACCACCCAGTTGAAGAAAACCTTTGGTTAAATCTTCCACAGTAGATTCAAGTAAAATCATAAACTGCTGTAGAGCGAAATTATAACGAGGATCTTCAGGGTCTTTGCCAAATAGAGAATGCAAAAATCCTTCCAGCATCTGGTCCATATCCCAGAGTTTAATATGTAACAGTTCATGAATAATGGTTTCTTCGAGATTTTCGCTGGTCGGATTGAAAACGTTAACAAGCAGAATAGCTTTTTTATCATCCCGATCAACTTTAACATCGCCGGTCTTCCGCCATTTCTGGTTAACAACCTCTAACCGAATATCCCAGTCCCGCAGTCGTAAAATCTCCTGCCACTTTTCCAGGTAAGAAAGTAAATCTTTTTCCTTGAATTCCATTTAAATCACCTCAAACAATTTTTTCAGTTGGCTTTTTTTGCCGAGAAATAATCAAAAATTGCCCCAATTGCAATTCCTAGAGAAAAGCCAAGTGCAATATTATCCACAATTAAACCAAACATTAACCCCAACGCAATTCCAACGCTAATCCCCTTGCCATAAAAATGTTTTCCTTCAGCCAAAAAACTCCCCCCGTCTCAAATAGAACTCGGTGGATTTTCAAAACCAAGTTTTTCAGGATCCCAACCCCGCCCTTACAACAATTGCCGGACTTTCCACAGAGTAAGGGGTTAGCTTAAAATCCCCAAAGAATTCATTTTTATTGAATCCAGATTCTTTTAAAGCCCTTTCCAGTTCTTCCCGGCACAGGGCCTGAAGTTTTACCTCCTGCTCATAAACCCGGTTTTGATTTTTCACCCGCAAACGGGTCCGGAAAAGCACACTCTTTTCTGCTTGCGAAATGGTATAAAATCTTTCGAACTTAATTTTTTCATTTTCAATTACAGGAAGTTCTTTTATTCTTTCTCTCAGAATACGATCATAATTGACAATTTGCAGGAAAAACCAGCCCCGCGCATCTATTATTTTAGCAGTTTTTTTAATAAAATCAAAAATTTTCTCCCTGGTGGGAAGGTGAACCAGTGTATTCCCAAAACAAACAACTCCGGAAAAACTATTTTCCGCAAATTTTTTATCCACTTCAAGCATATCCATATGCCAATATTCCAGGTTTGGGAGGGCATCTTCCTGCTTCGCTGTTTGGACCATACTTTCATTCAAATCTATTCCCACCACCCTATACCCCTTTTCAGCAAGGGCCCGGGTCAGGTTCCCAGTAGCAGAACCAACTTCAATAATACTTGCCCCGGGAAAAAGGCTTGCAGTAATAAATTCTACTTGTTGAGAATTCAGAGGGAAAATATAATTATAATAACGACTTATTGCAGTATAGAAATCCATCTTCCAGTTCTCCTTTAAATTAATTTTCCCGAGAAAAACGTTCTTTTTATAATAAGGATATTTTATCCTTTGCAAATTTCGTCACCCCTCCTTTCCATTCCTTTGAAAAACCAGTTTTTATTTTCATACTCCTCTTTTTATTTTTTAAAAACCGGAATTCAAACTATCAATCCAACTTTATGTATACTTTTTCTTTTACCTGGTTTATAATGTTGATGAATGAAAAAATTTTAAAAAAATTAACTGCAATTTCTCAATCCCCCAAAATGAAGCGGAGGTTTTTTAATTGGGTAAACTAAAAATAATATTATTCTTCTTCATTCTAACTATTCTTTTCTCCACTACAGTTTTTGGCAATTCACAGGATAATTCCAGTTCTCTGCAAAAGATTGCCGTTTTAAACTTTTCTGTTCTCGATGAAAAGGGGAACCTGATTGATCCCCTGCATCTCCAGCATACCGAATTATTAAGCCTGTCCCGGACCATGGCCATGGGAATTGCCTCCCGGCTGGTTCAGTACAGGAACTTTGACGTTTATGACCCAATGTTATTGCGGGAAAAGAAAAATATTGCTCCCTTCCCTCCTGAAATGACTCCTTATGAGCAGGCTCAAATTCTCCTGACTCAGCACGGTTTCGACCAGGTAATCACAGGATCAATTACTTCAATGTCCAATATTGTTGTTCTTGGCGTCCAGCGGTTTGATTTAGAGGATGATAAACCCCGATTGCTTGGTTCATCCATGGCCACGGCTCCTCGAACGAGCGATGCCCCCGCCCAGATCGATTCGCTGCTTTCCATTTTATTTCCGCCCGAAACTCCTGTTATCGAGCGTTCCATCGAACAAATTTTTGTCGCCCCCACCATGCTCAGGATCAGTCTTGGTTCTTCACATAAGATAAACCCTCTCGCTTTAGATAGTCTGGGTCGTCCTGTTCCAGACCCCACTTTCTTATATATTTCAAGTGACGAAAGCAGGGTTCATGTCGATGATAATGGAGTTATAACGGCCTTAAAACCTGGGACAACTACCATCAGTATTAGAGGAGTAAGCCGAAGCGCAAGCTCTGGTTCTCCGGCAACAATGACTGTGGTTGTTGTTCCGCCCGTTTTTGGTATCCGGGTAGGCTCATTAATCCCCGACGCTTTTGAAGGTGGGAATTTCCCCGTTAAGATGGGTTTCAGGTTTACTCCCTCATTTGACCAGGGAGGTCCCAAAGACCCTCTTGCCGAGGCTTCTAAAGCAGCCAGCGCTGATCCTACAAACCCCCTGGCTTATGTTGGAACTTTCTTTAGTTCCCTGTTTTCCAGCGGGATAATGACTTTTGATCTGGATTTTGATCCCAGTGATGAACTTCTATTTGCATTAAGTGGAATTCAGAGAACCTCCAGTGGTTTCATTGGCACTGGTGTTGGTTATGCAACTCCCCTGGGGATGAGTGAAACAAAGGGTTTTGTTTTCAGGTTTACAGCCGGAACCCAGATATTTTCTTTTTCCCGGGTAACTCTGCCCGTGGAAACCAACATAGATATGATTTTCCCAACCAGCGGAACAGGTCGACCGTCCTTTCGCTTCGGGATCAATTTTGGTATCGATCTTTTTCCTCTTTAATAATCCGCACCTGCCTCTGCAGGTGCTTTTTTGTTTTTTGAAAAGCAATAATAGGAAATTATTTCTTTTTGCTATACTTACCTCGGGCTTTAGGGTATAATTATTTTTAAACAGAGTTTGCTGGAAATTTTGTTTTTTTATTGCCATAGTTTTATTTTAAAGGGGGCTTTTTATGTTTAAATTAAAAACCTTTCTATTGGTTCTTTGCCTGGTTTGTTTAATATCTTTACCAGCAGAGGCCGGGAATCTAAACATTGCAGAACAAAAAGAGAAAATAGCTGTCCTGAATTTTTCTATTCTTGATGAACAAGGAAACCTATTAGATCCCCTTTCCCTTGGAAACGCAGAAATAATAACCCTTTCTCGTTCAATGCCCCTGGGAGTTGCTTCCAGGTTAGTCCAATTCGGTAATTTCGAAGTATATGACCATATGTATCTTAAAGAAACCATTGAGGTAATTCCATTTCCGGTTGATATGCCTCCCTTTGAGCAGGCTCGAATTTTACTTACAGAATATGGTTTTGACCAGGTAATTATCGGTTCTATTGCCCCCATGCAAAACCTTGTAATTATTGGTCTGCAGCGATATGATTATTTTCGAGACAAACCTCGTATCCTTGGTTCAGCAATGACAACTGCCCCCCGAACAACAGATGTGCCTGCTCAAATCGACCCTCTACTTACAAAGCTATTCCCACCAGAAATTCCAGTTATTGAAAGCCCCATAGACCAGGTTTATGTTATCCCCAGTCTGCTTCGGATTAACCTCGGTTCATCCCATCAAATTTCGGCCATCGCCCTGGACAGTCTGGGACGCCCCCTAACAGACCCCACGTTTTTATATATTTCAGGTGACGAATCTAAGGTTTTTGTTGATGAAGGAGGCAGAATCAAGGGCCTGCAGCCCGGGACCACTACTGTCAGCGTGCGGGGAATCAGCCGGACTGCTCGTTCTGGCCCCCCTGCAACCATGACCGTAGTTGTAGTTCCTCCCGCCTTTGGGATCCGGCTGGGAACCTTACTCACCGACCGCTCCGGAACTGATAGTTTTCCCATTCGGATGGGATTCAGATTCACTCCCTCCTTTGACCAGAGTTTGCAGAAACAAGATCTCCCGGCCACACCCGCCCCCGCTGCAGCAACTGATCCCACAAACCCCCTGGCCTTCATCGGCTCCTTTTTCAGCTCTCTATTAACCAGTGGATTAATGACCTTCGACCTTGATTTTGACCCCAATGATGAGATCCTTTTCGCCCTAAATGGTATCCAGAGATCCTCAACCGGTTACATCGGGACAGGGGTGGGGTACGCCACTCCTCTGGGTGAAAGCGAAACCCAGGGTTTTGTTTTCCGCTTTACTGCCGGGGTTCAGGTCCGTTCAATGTCAAGGTTGAGTTTCCCCGTGGAAGCAATTGTTGACATGATCATTCCCACTACGGGAGACATCCGGCCTTCATTCCGCCTGGGAGTCAACCTGGGAATTGATCTTTTCCCCTGATAGTTTAAAAATCACCTGCCCAGTGGGCAGGTGATTTTTTATTCTTTACCGGGTAGAGGATGGGATCCGGGAAAATAATATAAATGGGAAGGACAATTGCAATCTGAAGAACCAAAACCCGGCATTATGACCTCTCCTCCCTCGGCGGCAAGAATTTCTGCGATTTGGCATTCTGAACCCATATTTTCGGGATATAAACGGAGGGAAACAGGAAAAGCCCTGCTGGAAAGATAATCAATGTGCCACCTTTTTTTCTTGTGAGAACTTAAATGGCGGGCTACTCTGGACCGGATCCCTTTTTGGGCCCTACCCACATAAAAATAAAATCCAGGCGGGAAATATTCCCGCCCTTTTTTACCCACTGTTATCTCCTGTCCTGAAAACAGATTTAGCTTTAAACAGTAAAATTTATAACCCACCAAAACTTATCCGCCTCCAAACCTAAACAGTGGCCTTATTTGAAATACATGCAGACTCCGACAACTCCTGGACCGGAATGGACTCCAAGGGTTGGTCCAATATCTCCAAAGAAAGAGGCCTCAATTTCGAAAGCCTGTTCTAAAGCCTGCTGCATTTTCTTTCCCATTTCCTGGGCATCCCCCTGAGCAATGGCCAGACCCCCGGGTTCTCGTCCCTGAGAATAATCCTGGAATTTTCTCACCACTTCCCTGATTACCTGGGGTTTGTTACGGGCCCGGCCTGCAGGTGCCACTCCCTCTGGGACTAACTGGAGAATGGGTTTAACTTTTAATATGGAACCCATCAGACTTTTGGCTTTACTTATCCTGCCCCCCAGATACAGGTATTTTAAACTGTCCAGGGTAAAATATGTTGCACTGTTATCCCGGACACTCTGGAGATGTTCCAAAACCTGGTCAGAAGAATATCCCTTTTTGATAGCATTTACCGCTTCCCTGATCTGAAGCCCAATGCCCAGGCTAACTGTATAAGAATCAAAAATATGGATTGCACCTTCCACTTTCTCTCGGGCCAACTGTGCAGCATTTATGGTCCCGCTCAAACTTGAAGATAAGTGGATAGAGATAATTTTACGATAATCTTTTAATAACTCCTGGTAAACACGGATAAAATCCTCGGGAGGTGGTTGTGATGATTTAGGCAGGGTATCGGAAGAACGCAAACGCTTGTAGAATTCTGCTGGTTTAATATCTTCGCCATCTCGATATTCCCCGTCAGGGAAAATTACCCGCAGGGGAACAATTTTTATATTATGTTCTCGGGCAAAATCCTGGGGTAAATCAGCAGTGCTATCTGTTACGAGGGCTATATCCTTCATATTCAAACCTCCCCTTTTTGAACTAAAAACTTATAACCTTATCTGCTTCTTCAATCCAATCGGCAAGCAAATCCATTCCTCCTTTTTCCGCTCCCTCAATTAAATCCAGGTTTTCCAGACCCCTGAACTGGGCACATGTACCGCAATAACTAACCCTGGCGCCTTTTTTTATTATTGATTTCAACATCCGTTCAATATTATAAAAGCCCTGGGTTGTTTTTTGATTAACCAGCAGGGCGGTTACAGCATCTGCAAACAGGAACAAAAAAAGTTCTATATCCCTTTTCCCGCGCTGCAGAGCCATCGCCGTCCTCAAACCGTTATATGTCCTATCGCTTCCGTAAGGGGCCCCTTGGATTATTACTAAAATTTTCATGCTTTTTCCTCCCCCATTTTATTTCCTGCCTTTCTCTGAGAATCCTTTAAATTCAATTGTTTTTTTATTTCTCCTGACAGGTCGGACAAACCCCATAAACATTAAGCCGATGATCGATAATACTATAGTTTGTTTCTCTGCTTAAATCTTTTTCTAAGTGACGCAGGGGGCAGCCCAGAGGTAATACTTCTCCACAACCCATACAGATCAAATGGTGGTGGTGGTCGCCTGTATTTAATTCAAAATACTTCTCCCCTGTTCCCAGATCAATTTCCCGGATTAAACCCCGCTTACTGAAAGCTTGAAGGTTACGATATACCGTTGATAATTCAAGAAAATCTTCACTGGAGGTTAATTCACTAAAAATTTCCCGGGCATTCAGCGGGCCATTGGTTTTAATTAAAACCCTTAGTATTTCTTTTCGCTGACGGGTCAGGCGGAGACCACACTCTCGCAGTTTTTTCTCCCAGAACTCACACTTTTCCCTAACCATTTTCCAACCTCTTTTCCTTAAGACCAAGTTCTTTGCGCTCCAGGGCTTTTTTAACCCCTTTTATCAGAAACGTTAGTAAAAGGATGCAAACACTTCCCAGGATAATAGTTCCTCCCGGAGCAAGATCCCAGTAAAAAGACAAAATCAAACCAGCGTTTACAGAAACAACTCCAAACAACATGCTAAAAAAAACGGTTTCTTTGAAGCTCCTGGCAATCTGCAGGGCAGCAGCAACAGGAAGGACAATCAGCGAAGAAATCAAAAGCCCTCCTATTATTCTCATGGAAAGGGCCACTACAATTGCCACCATTATCATAAAAATTGTGTTGAATAATTTTACTGGTACCCCTGATAATTTCGCTTCTTCTTCGTTAAAGGCAACAAAGAAAAAACCGTAATAAAAAACCCCTACCCCCAAAGCAATTATTGCCCCCAGGGGAATAATTACCAGCAAGTCCTGCCTCGTTACAAGAGAAATGCTACCAAATAAATAGCTGTAAATAGCAACATTACTATCAGAAAGGCTAATCAAGATTGTGGCCATACCCAACCCGCTGGCCAGTATAATTGCCAGGGATAATTCAGCATAACCCCGGTAACCTGAATGGCGGAGCTTTTCAATACCTATCGCCGCACAGACAGCCACCACAATAGCAATTGGAACAGGATAAATCCCCAGAAAAATACCCAGGGCAACTCCTGCAAGAGCCACATGGGAGAGAGTGTGGCCAATCAAGGAAAGCCTTTTTAAATTCAAAAAAACTCCGATCAGGGGAACCACCAGCCCGATTACATTTCCGACCAGAAAACCCCTTTGCATAAATGAATAACTAAATATTTCCGGCATTTCCCTCACTCCTCATGATGGTGGCTGGGGATTAAAAGCTTATCTTCTTTCCGGGCCTGGCGAATATAATCATTGTAGTCAAACTCACTGGCACAGTGGGGGAAAATCCTGCCCCCACCAAAACACACAATCCTGTTAACCTGGTTGCTGATTACATGGAGGTCGTGGGAAATCATTATTATCGTTATTCCCAGCTCCCTGTGCAACTGGTTAATTACCTTGTAGAAATCGTTCTGGGCTTCCTGGTCCACCCCAACAAGGGGTTCATCAAGCAGGATTAAGTCGGGCTCGGTTACCAGGGTTCGGGCAATGAATACTCTCTGTTGCTGACCTCCCGATAATTTCCCAATGGGTTTGTTTTTTAAGTCTTCCATATCAACCAGTTGCAAAGCTTTTTTTATTCGGGCCTTTAAAGCGGGTGTTAATAGCTTAAACATCCCCATCTCCTGATATAGGTTGGCTCCAACTATTTCTCCAGCGGTAGCGGGGAAGCTCTGGTTAAATTCACGGACATTCTGGGAGATATAACCGACCCGGCCCCGGGCAGAAAATTTTTCGGCAGGTTGCCCGAAAATTTTAATTTTCCCTTTCTGGGGTTTTAAAAATCCCAGGATGAGCTTGAATAAGGTGCTTTTCCCGGACCCGTTGGGACCCAAAAAAGCCACAAATTCACCATTTTTCACTTCCAGGTTAATTTCTTTGAGCACCCAATTGTTTTCATAGGCGAAAAACAAATCACTAATTTCGATAATTTTATCCATTTTCATCCACCAGAGCTTTCTTAAGACTCTCCAGATTTTTTTCCATCAGGGAAAAATAATCCTCTCCTCTTTCTTTTTCCTCAAGGGTTAAACCCTCAATCGGGTTAAGAGTTGAAATTTCCAGATTTGCCTCTTCAGCCAACACATTGGCGGTCCTTGGAGCAGCAAGGGTTTCCAGAAAAATGAATTTTATTCCATGTTCCTCAACTTCTCTGACCAGGCGAGCAAGGGCATGGGGCGAAGGTTCCGCGTGCGGAGAAATCCCGGAAACGGAAATTTCTTTCAAACCAAACCTTGAGGCAAGGTACCCAAAAGCAGCGTGGGAGGTAAGAATATAGTCACTGTATCTCTGTTCCAGAGCCTTCCTATATTCATCATCTAATTGAATAATCTTTTCTTCATATTCAGCAAAATTTTGAGCGAAGTTGCTGCTATTTTCTGGCCAGTTTTCGGCCAGCTTATCTCTAACCAGTTCACCAATTTTTATCATGTTATCAAAATCCAGCCAGATATGGGGATCGTATGGCCCATGGTCGTGATCGTGACTGTGGCCATGATCGTGGTCATGTTCAGGATCTTCACCTAATTTACGTAACCTAGCTACATCACTCACCTTAACCGTCTTAACTCCAGCTTCCTCAAGGTTGGAAACTGCTTTCTCCGCCCAGGGTTCCATCCCCAGCCCAATATAAAAGAAAATTTCTGCTCCTTCCAAATCAGCCAGTCTCCTGGGAGATGGTTCATAACCATGTGCATCAGCACCGTGTGGGACAAGTTGTTTTACTTCGACATTTTCTCCTCCGATCAATTCTACTAAATCAAATAAAGGGAAAACGCTTACATAGACAACCGGTCGGGCCAGGGCCGGGAGAGAAACAAACCCAATTAACAAAAAAATTATTAAAAAACTTACCCTTGATTTCATATCACTCCTCCTCTTCCTCTTGCAAATGGTTTGCATTTACAGTTTAATGATATTAAAATTACCTTCCGCTGTCAAGTTTAAGCAGATCTTGGGGAGCAGTAAAACCCTTTTTAAAAACTATTAAAACCGGGAAAATATAAATTTGCAAAAGCAGGAAGAAATATTAAATGAGGGAAATAGAAAAATATAAACTTTTAATTTGCAAGGGGGACATGCTGGATGGAAAAAATTTCAGGTTCTTTTAAAGAAAAATTCGGCAAGATTTTATCGGAAAAAATGGCCAGGGAAAGTATTCCTGGAATGAGCGTGGCGATTGTAAGAGAAGGTGATTTGATCTACACAAGGGGCTTTGGAGCCAGGAATCTTCAAAAAAACCTTCCAGTAACTCCGGATACCCTTTTTGGCGTGGGATCCTGTACCAAATCCCTGACTTCCCTGGCTATCCTGCAGTTAGCGGAAAGAAATTTATTGGACCTTCAGGACCCGGTAAGCAAATATCTGCCCCTTACTGTCGACCAGGGACAAAAACTAATAACGGTTCATCACTTAATGTCCATGTCTTCGGGACTTCCCAACCTTGGTGTAGCGGAACAGGTGATTTTCCGTTTTCTGGGGGGCCCCGAAAAATACATCCCCATCAGCAGTGTTGAAGATCTCATCCAGCATGTTAACGGTGCAGGAGAAGAAATTGCTGCCGAACCCGGAGAGAGAATGTTTTATCTCAATTCTGGCTACACCCTCCTCGGAGAAATTGTGGCCAGGGTTAGCGGCAAACCATTTGCTGATTATATCGAAGAAGAAATTCTAAAACCCCTGCAGATGAACCGCTCTACTTTTTCCCAGAAAAAATTCTCCGGGGATCAAGATATTATGACCCCTTACCTGCAGGAAACCAAAGAAGGAAAAAAGTTATCAAAACCTTCCGAACATCCTTTTCACCTGTTTATTCACGGGCCAGGGGGTTTGCTCAGTTCGGCCCGCGAAATGGCCAATTACTTAATTTTTCAAATGAAGAGGAAAACATCTCTGGGGCAAGAACTCCTCGAACCCAAAAGAATGGAGGAAATGTTTGAAATCCACTGTGAAACAGAAGATTCCAGAAACTCCCTTTCCCCGTTTGGTCGAACGGGTTACGGATATGGCTGGAATATAGAAGAAGATTTTTTCGGACAAAAACTGATCAGCCATGGCGGATCAACAGGAGTTTCCAGTGCATTCCTGGCCTTCCTCCCTGGTAAAAAAGTTGGAATTGCAGCTGCAGCAAATGTGGGAGGGCTCCCGGCATCAACACTTCAAGCAGCTTTACTTGAATTTATCGGCCACAAAATGGAGGAATTCCCTCCCATAAAAGCAGAGGAAAAAATGGAAAGGTTTACGGGTAAATACGAGTCTTATAAAGGAATAACTGAAGTTTCTGTTGTCAAAAAAAACGGCTTATTATTCCTGGAAGGACAGCAGGAAAGCTATCCCCTGATACCCAAAACCGAAAACCTGGAGGAAAACCACTTTTATATCTACTCTGGGATAGGTCAAAAAACAATGGTAGAGTTTTGGGAAAAATATCCCGGAGAAATTGACCTTTTGGTCGAAAGAAACCGCTTCCATAAAAAATAAACCAAAGAAAAAACTACCCCTCTTTCCTGGGAAGGGTAGTTTTTTTCTTCTCTTTTTTCATTTTATAATATCTGGCTTAAAAACTGTTTGGTTCGAGGATGCTGGGGAGAATCGAAGATTGCTCCTGGAGTTCCAGTCTCAATGATTTTACCTTCATCCATATAAAATACTCTTTCAGCAACTTCCCTGGCAAAACCCATTTCATGGGTTACAACTGCCATGGTCATTCCCTTTTTGGCCAGGTCTTTCATAACATTTAAAACTTCCCCTACAAGCTCGGGGTCCAGAGCAGAAGTAGGTTCATCAAAAAGCATTAACTCTGGTTTCATTGCCAGGGCCCGGGCTATTGCAACCCGCTGCTTCTGTCCACCGGAAAGCATTTCCGGATATTCATCGGCTTTATCCTCAAGCCCCACCTGCTCCAAAAGCTCCATTCCTTCTTCCCGGGCTGTTTTTCTTGGAGTACCTGTAACCTGAACGGGACCTTCAATAACATTTTGCATTACTGTCATGTGGGGAAAAAGGTTGAAATGCTGAAATACCATTCCGATTTTTTTCCGGACCTTGTTCAGGTTCTCCCTGTAAGGATTGATCTCTTTTCCATTTATCCAGATTTCGCCTTTCTGGGCTTCTTCCAGGAAGTTAATACATCGTAAAAGAGTGCTTTTCCCAGAACCGGAGGCTCCGATGAAAACAACCACCTCCGAAGGGTCAACTTCCAGAGAAATATCCCTGAGAACGTGAAGGTCTCCAAACCACTTATTTAAATTTTTTAATTTCACAATTGGTTGGCTCATTGCAACCTCCTTGGCTTTTAAAGAATTTCACTGCTCTGCCGTTTAGATGTTTCCAGGGTCTTTTCAATCTTCTGGACAACAACCGAAAACAGGGTCACCAGGATTAAATAAAAGGCACCTGCAAGCATGTAAAACTCCATCTGCTGGTATGTGGAAGCACCCAAGCGGCGGGAGGTCATATAAATCTCGTTAACAGTTATCAGTCCGGCAAGTGACGAATCCTTGAGAGCGATAATAAATTGATTGCCCAATGGAGGGATTACCCGGCGCAGGGCCTGGGGAAGGATAATCCTTCTCATGGTCTGGCTCTGGGTCATCCCCAGTGAACGAGCAGCTTCCGTTTGTCCGGTACTGATAGATTGAATACCACCCCGGAAAATCTCGGCGATATAAGCGCCATTGTGAATTCCAAGACCAATACTTCCGGCTACAAAGGCACTCAATTCAATTCCAATTCCCGGCAGGGCAAAGTAAATGAAAGAAAGCTGGACAATAAGCGGAGTTCCCCTGATAACGGTAATATATAAATCTGCGATCCGATTAAGCAGTTTTACCCGGGTTAGCTTGGCCAGAGCAGTTACCAGGCCAATAACAATCCCCAGTAAAATTGAAAGCACGGTAATTTGAATGGTTATCCAAATCGCCGGTAAAAACAAAGGAGAATACGTTTTGATAAATTCTAATACTGCCATGGCTACCTCCTTTATAAAGAATTCCAAAAAAAATGGCCGGGTAAGGGCCCGGCCCTTTATTTATCTATTTTACTATTGGGAAATATCCCTGCCAAACCATTTTTCGCTTATTTCCAGGTATGTTCCGTCTTCTTTCATTTCGGCAAGGGCTGTATTGATTGCCTGAAGTAACTCGGGGTGATCTTTATGGATAGCAACGGCGATTGTTTCCTCATAAAGAAGGTCCCCGGCAAGTTCGAAATCAAGTTCCATTTCCTCTGTCATGTAAAGTCCGATCAGACGGTCGGTAATTACTCCATCTACCCGACCCAGCTGCAGATCCTGCAGGGTCTGTTCTTCTGCTTCATAAAGAACAACGTCAGTTACACCTGGCATCTGGCGGGCTTCCTCTTCAAAAGTGGTGCCCACAACAACTGCAATGCGAGCATCTTCCAGGTCTTCAGGAGATTCTATTCCAGAACCTTCCTGGACCAGAAGCTGTGCACCAGATAGATAATAAGGATCGCTAAAGTTAACCTGCTTGGAACGTTCCTCAGTTATGGCCATACTTCCCAGAATTGCATCATATCTCTTGGCCTGCAGCCCCCCGATGATGGTATCCCAAGCCGTGGTAACAATTACGGGGGCAAGATCCATTCTGCGAGCAATTTCTTTAGCAATATCGACATCAAAACCTACCACTTCCCCGGTTACTTCAACGTAATTAAAGGGTGGATAGGCTCCACTCATGGCAAAACTGATTTCTTCGTCAGGGATGCCGCCCTGGACAGCTCCAGTTCCAATTCCTAATCCCAAAAACAATACCAGCACAAATCCAATTATTTTACGCAAATGTCATCTCCCTTTCCTAGTTTGATAACACGCTTATCCCAAACCAACATGTCATAAAATTAACCAGCAATTTTTTATTTTTTTCGGAAACCTACCAAAAGGTTCCCCGTTTGCTGGCTTTTTAATTATATCTAACAAACCCGGAAGGAGCAAATCTCCTGTAGTACGATAAAGAGAACCCCTTTAAGCATGCTCAAAGGGGTATGCGATTAACTGAATTATATTTACATTTAGGGCGAAAATACTCCCTAATTCTCTTATTTTCAAAGACGGTCGCTCTAGTTTGAGTATTTTTATTCCTTTGATTGAATATAATCTTTCGGGTCTCTCCCAACTCCCTTTTCACAGGGGCTCAGGTAATTGAATTAAAAATAATCAAGGTTTTTTTACCTTTTTATGGGATTTTCTCCCGCCAGGAAAAAATTGCAATCCGGATTTTAAAATAACCTTTCATTCCATAGAAACAAAGGCCTGATGGGATTTTCAATTCTCTCCGGTTGAATATACTTGGACAAAACCTTCTGTTTAAGACAAGTAAATATTCAAGGTAGCTAAAATTAAGAAAATTTTATTCTCTTTGCAAAAAAACCCTTTTTCAGGAGGTTAATAGTTTGCCAATTGAAATTTCCGCCGGGAAACTGACCTTTTAAATTGCTCTCTTCCAAAGCTTAATCCTCTTCCTCGCCGGGTACAAGGTTGCCCAGTTTGTTTTGTAAACGTCTAAAATGAGAACCCCTCCAGTAAATTTTGTTACAACCAGGGCAGAGTTTGAATTTCCGGTAATATTTTTTTGTTTTGGGCTCCAGGCGATCCCAGATTTCTTCCGGGTTTACCGTTTTTAATATTGTATTGCAACCAGGGCAGCGGCTCAGGGGTTTTATTTTTTCTCTAAGATTGAAATAATCCAGGACCTCTTCTAATTGAAAGTAGGGGTCATCACTGCGGGGCATATAACCCTGGGAAACCCTGCTTGTTTTCAAGTCAGAAAGTTTCCGGGTGAGGACAATCCGGTCCGCCTCTTCCGCTTCACCTTTAAAAACCACATCTAAGCCCAAAACTCTCATTAAACGGACCAGTTTGCCCAAATGATCAGCCGCCAAAAAGGCCGGGTTGGCAGGAAACTGCGGGTGCTGCTTCCATTTTCCAGGTAATTCTAAATTCGTCCAGCGGGGATAAACGGAAATTCTCTCTTCTCCCTTTAAATTATCTTTTAAATTTACCAGGTCGCTGCCTTTTAAAACAAAGAATATTTCCGGATGGGGAACTCCCTGAGCAGCACAGGCATCCTGAATGGTAGGGTTACCCCAGTAGCTGTAGGGAATGGTTTTCTGTCTTTTTTCCAGAGGCAAAAAATCATTTAACTGCCCGTAAAAGCGGAAATAAGACTTTTTCATTAATGCTCCTCCTTAACAGGGGGGCGGGCTAAATAAGCAGCAATTGCTGCGAGAATAGAAAAAACCATCATTAGAATAATTACTCCCCCGTAATTTCCAAAGAAATCATACCAGATCCCAAAAGGCAGGGGACCAAAGGCTGAACCGATAACCATCATGGTCATTGCCGCACCCTGGATACTGCCCAGAAAAGTTCTGCCATAATAGGCAGGCCAGATTACATTAATTGCCATTCGCTCAAAACCCTGCACAATCCCTCTTAGAATACCATAAAAGATTGCAGTTCCCGGGCCTACAATTAAAGCAATCCAGACCATTGAAACCACCTGGCCTAAAAAGGTCCCCATGAATATATACCGGGGAGGATAACGATCAAGTAAAAAACCGGCTAAAAAATTAAAAGGAAGAGCAAAAACTGCCTGCAATCCAAGAATAGTAGCCGCAAACAGGGGATCAATACCCTGTTGATCCATTATGGATACGTGGTGGAAGGTAAGACCTGTATTTACCATTGCCGGAACAAAAACACAGAAAAGCAAAAGCCAGAAAGTCAGACCTTTTTTTGCCCTTTCCAGGGTAATCGATTTATCGTCATTATTTCCAGGTTGCTCCTCCCCTTTCTTCGGGTGAGGTTCACCATCAGTTAACTGTCCGATATCTTCCGGCCGATTTCTAACAAGCACAATGGCCAGCGGAACCATAACCACCAGCAAAAGCACAGCCCAGAACTGCCAGCCCAAGCGCCAATCGTAATTATATATTATCCAGGAATTCAAAGGAGGTAAAAGGGCGGAACTAGCAACTCCACCCAGGACAGAAAAACTCAGGGCTCTTCCCCTCTTTTTTTCAAACCATTGCGGGATTAAAGTCGTGGAAACCAGTGTCATTGAGCCCTGACCAAAAAGACGGATCAAGAAAAACCCGAAGAATAACATCAGGGGATGGATAACAATACTCATCCAGACACAGGCCAGACTGAGAATACCAGCAATCAGGGGCATCATTTTCCGGTGCCCAAATCTATCAATTAACCTCCCAATATAAAAAAGCAAAAATCCCGCTGCAACCGTCCCCCCGGAATAAAGGGCTGAAACAAAAGAACGGCTCCAGCCAAATTCAGCAATATAGGAATCAATAAAAACGGAAACGCTATAGGTTTGGCCGGGCCCGGAAAAGAAAACCCCCAGACCTCCCATGAAAACCATAACCCAACCATAAAAAAAAGATGACCGCAAACCTTTCTTCCAACTCACTATCCCAGCTCCTTATGTCTTTTAATTAAGCAAATTTCAAGTTTAAAAACCCTTTAAACATCAAACTTTTCAGCTAATATAAAAAGACTTCACCCCTCTTTGTCGAATCATAATGGTAACAAACCAAAAAACAAAGAAAAGAGGTGAAGTCACCATTATTATTCGACAACAGCCTTTGTTTA
>SL_3KL_010_SEDDRAFT_10000019_pt1 | contig 83843 bp, 65 predicted proteins | sample SodLakKL_010_SED_2_FD_10381 | JGI IMG/M metagenome (IMG submission 10381)
GAAAAAAATGGCAGGAACAATAGGTCATATTGGCTGCACATCTTTTTTCCCNACCAAAAACCTGGGATGCTTCGGAGACGGCGGTGCACTTATTACTAACAACAGCGATCTTGCTGAAAAAATAAGAATGATAGTAAACCATGGAATGAAAGTAAAGTACAGGCAGGAGATCATTGGAATCAATTCCAGGCTTGACAGTATACAGGCAGCCATACTCAGCATTAAGTTAAAGTATCTTGACAGTTACAATGAGGCAAGGCAGAAAGCTGCAGAATTTTACGATAAAGCTTTCAGGGAGAACCCCGGGATCGTTATACCGTTCCGTCATGCACAGTCTTCACATATATTCCATCAGTACACAATTAAAACAAAAAATGGTGTTGACAGGGACAAAATGAAACAATTCCTTGCATCAGGGCAGGTACCCTCAATGATCTATTACCCTGTTCCCGTACACCTGCAGAAAGCATACCGGTATCTCGGTTACAGGGAAGGAGATTTCCCTGTAACTGAAGAGCTGAGCAAAAGCGTAATCTCCCTGCCCATGCATACTGAATTGTCAGACCCACAGTTGGGATATGTGGCCGAACAGGTAAATCAATACACAAAATAATGGAAAAAGAGAAGAAGTCAGATGACAAACACTTTTTTGCTCATGAAACGGCTGTTATTGACAAGGGATGCAAAATAGGAAAAGGTACACGGATATGGCACTTCAGTCACATAATGCCCGGTTCTGTTATAGGGAATAACTGCAATCTTGGCCAGAACGTGGTTGTTATGCCTGATGTTGTAATGGGTGATAATGTAAAAGTTCAGAACAACGTATCGCTTTATACAGGGGTTATTTGCGAGGATAATGTTTTTCTCGGTCCTTCGATGGTTTTCACTAATATTATCAATCCCCGCAGCGCTATAGTAAGGAAAAAGGAATATATGACAACCATTGTGAGAGAGGGAGCAACAATAGGCGCCAATGCGACAATCATATGCGGGAACAATATAGGGAGATATGCGTTTGTCGGTGCAGGTGCAGTGGTTACAAAAGATGTGGCTGATTATGCTCTTGTAGCAGGAAACCCTGCAAGGCAAACAGGCTGGATGAGCGAATACGGTCACAGGCTCTCTTTTGACAAAAATGGAATTGGAATATGCCCGGAGAGCGGCAAAAAATATCTCCTCAGGGAAAACATAGTAACAGGTTTATCATAATAGACGGATCTGTTATTAACCTATAATAAACACGATTCGATTCCGTGATTTTGAAACTAAAAAACGGGAGTAATAATGTATAAACGGAAAAAGAAGTTCGCAATGATAGGGGTTGCCGGTTTTATTGCAGTGCGTCATCTGCAGGCAATAAAAGATACGGGAAACGACCTTCTTGCAGTACTTGACAAATTTGACAGTGTGGGATGCATAGACAATTACTTCCCTGATGCCCATTTTTTTGTCGAATTTGAACGCTTTGACAGGCATATAGACAAGCTTAAACGAACAGGAACCAAGATAGACTATGTAAGTATATGTTCTCCCAACTACCTTCATGATTCACATATAAGGTTTGCCCTGCGGCAGGGAGCAAACGCCGTTTGTGAAAAGCCGCTGGTGCTGAACCCATGGAACATTGATGCTCTTGAGGAAATTGAAAAGGAAACCGGTAAAAAAATATTCAACGTTCTTCAACTGAGGCTTCATCCTTCAATAATCGAACTGAAGGAAAAAATTGATAAAGGGCCGCCTGACGAGATATACGATATTGATCTGAACTATATAACAAGCAGGGGAAGATGGTACCAGATATCATGGAAAGGTGATATTCATAAATCGGGGGGGGTTGCAACCAATATAGGGGTGCATTTTTTTGATATGCTTACATGGATTTTTGGAGATGTTAAAGAAAATATAGTTCATTTATCAGAACCGGACAAAGCAGCCGGATTTTTAAGACTGGAAAGGGCGAGGGTTAAATGGCTGCTCAGCATAGATTACAACGACATTCCGGCAGAAGAAAAAGCGAAGGGTAAAAGAACTTACAGATCAATCAGGCTCAATAACAAGGAGATAGAGTTTAGCAAAGGTTTCACCGATCTGCACACGGAAACCTACAAAAAAATACTTGCCGGCTCCGGATATGGCCTGAATGAAGCCCGGAAATCAATAGACACGGTTTATGCAATCAGGAACTCTTCTCCTGTAGGACTCCGGGGAGACTACCACCCTTACCTTAAAAAGATCCTGTAAAACAAACATAAATAAAACAACAATATGTTAAAAGAACTTTTAAACAAAGAGAAAAGGATTTCTGTAATTGGCCTGGGTTATGTGGGGCTTCCGATTGCGCTGGAATTTGCAAGAAAATTCCGGGTAATCGGATTTGACATAAAAGAGGATCGGATAGATTTAATGAAAAAGAAGATTGACCCAAGCAGGGAGCTTGAAAGCGAAAGCTTTGAGGGGTGCGATATTTGCTTCTCCTCTGATCCGGAGGAGCTTGGGAAGGCGGAATTCCACATTGTTGCAGTGCCCACTCCCATAAACCAACATAAACTGCCCGATCTCACTCCGCTGATGATGGCTTCCGAAACAGTAGGCAAGGCATTAAAAAAAGGGGATTATGTAGTTTTTGAATCCACCGTTTATCCGGGCTGTACTGAAGACGAGTGCATACCTGTTCTTGAAAAAGTATCCGGGCTGACATATAAAAAGGATTTCAAGGTTGGGTTTTCTCCTGAACGGATAAATCCGGGAGACAAAGAGCATACGCTCGCAAAGATAACAAAGGTTGTATCAGGTTGTGATGACAAATCACTTGAAACAATAGCAAAGGTATACGATACAATAATCGATGCGGGGGTTCACAGGGCTAAATCCATAAAAGTGGCGGAAGCCGCAAAGGTTATTGAAAACACTCAAAGGGACATAAACATTGCTTTCATGAATGAGCTGTCGATCATTTTCAATAAGCTTGATATAAACACTTATGAGGTTCTTGAGGCAGCCGGTACTAAATGGAATTTCCTGAGGTTTTTCCCCGGGCTGGTTGGGGGGCATTGTATAGGTGTTGATCCCTATTATCTCACATACAAGGCAAAGCAGATAGGCTACCATGCACAGATAATCAATTCCGGAAGGTTTATAAACGACTCGATGGGGGGCTACGTTGCAAAACAAACTGTTAAAAAGATACTTGCAGCAGAGAAGGAAGTAAAAAATGCACGTGTTCTGATAATGGGGATTACTTTCAAGGAGAATGTAAGCGACATAAGGAATTCAAAAGTAGCTGATGTTTACAATGAACTGGTATCATTCGGAATTAAACAGATTGACGTGATCGATCCGTATGCTTCAACTGAAGAGGTTCTGGAAGAGTATGGGTTCTGCATAAAAGAGAAGGCAGGCAGCAGCTATGATGCAGTTATTGTAGCAGTTAACCACAGGGAATACCTTGGCCTGGACGGGGAGTATTTCAGGAATATAACCTCCTCAAACGGTATTCTGATAGATATTAAAGGTATATACAGAAATTCAATCAATTTCAGGGAAAACAACCTTACATACTGGAGCCTTTAGTTTGAGAAATTCTTAATATTGAAGCTGATGCGGAAAAAAAAAATTATCGTTACTGGCGGGACGGGTTACATTGGCTCTCATGCAGCCGTGGAGCTCATTAACAACGGCTACAACGTTGTAATAGCCGACGATCTTTCCAATTCCCTTGCCGGGGCGCTCGACGGAATAGAGGAAATAACAGGTATTAGGCCTCAATTTGAAAAGATCGATCTTTGCAATAAAAAGGATACCGCATCATTTTTCTGTAATAATAGCAAGGCTGAAGCTGTAGTGCATTTTGCGGCACTGAAATCTGTAGCAGAATCTGTTGAAAAGCCTCTTAGCTATTACCGCAATAACATTAATTCTTTGATCAATGTTGTTGAACAGATGGAGCTGAAAGGCATTCCGAATCTTGTCTTTTCGGGTTCATGCACTGTATACGGACAGCCTGAAACCCTTCCTGTAACCGAGGATTCACCGGTAAAAAAAGCGCTTTCTCCTTACGGCAGCACTAAACGCATATGCGAAGAGATTATGCAGGATACCTTTAATTCAGATAAAAAGCAGCAAGGTATTGTACTGAGATACTTCAATCCCATCGGTAATCATCCGACCGCGCTGATAGGCGAGCTGCCACGCGGCAAACCAAATAATCTTGTCCCTTTAATAACACGCGCAGCAACTGATAAAACCGATGAGCTGAAAGTATACGGGAACGATTATGATACCCCTGACGGCACATGCATTCGGGATTACCTCAGTGTGGTTGACCTCGCAAAAGCTCATGTTGCTGCTGTTGACAGGCTCATTAAGGGAGAAAATGAAAGTGATTGCGAATTTTTTAATATCGGCACCGGCAAAGGTGTTTCGGTTATGGAAATAATAAACGCATTTGAGAGAGCTACAAATGTAAAAGTAAACTACAGTATTGGTAAAAGAAGGCCTGGTGATATAGAAAAAATCTGGGCAGACGCTTCACTGGCAAATAAAAAGCTGAAATGGAAAGCCACAGAAGAAATTGAGAAAACGCTCGTTTCGGCGTGGAGGTGGACTCAGCATTGCACCGAAAAAGGAATTTTATAATAGTTAATCCTTCTGATAAAAGTAAAAAAGTACAGAAAAATGGAAAACAAAACAATACTGATTACCGGAGGTGCGGGATTCATAGGTTCCCACACGGTCAGGCTTTTCGTAAACAACTTTCCCGGTTGTAAAATAATCAATATTGACAAGCTTACTTATGCCGGGAACCTTGAGAATCTGGCAGATATTGAAGGAAAGGACAACTACTATTTTATCAGAGGCGATATTACCGACAGTGATTTACTGGACAAGCTTTTCGAGAGGTTCAACTTTGACGGGATAATCCATCTGGCTGCCGAATCTCATGTTGACCGTTCAATTTCGGGCCCCGATGAGTTTGTCAAAACTAACATCATAGGAACCGTATCACTTCTCAATAGTGCACTCAAGTTCTGGAAAAACAATTTTGAAAGTAAGCTTTTTTACCATATTTCAACCGATGAGGTTTTCGGAACACTCGGTAAAGACGGCTACTTCACGGAAAAAACCCCATATAACCCCAGAAGTCCTTACTCTGCTTCAAAGGCAAGTTCAGATCACCTTGTAAGAGCTTACCATTATACATATGGTTTACCTGTTGTTATATCAAACTGCTCAAACAACTACGGGCCAAACCAATTCCCTGAAAAACTCATTCCACTTGCAATCAACAATATAAGGAACAATAAACCGGTACCTGTGTACGGCAGGGGGGAAAATGTAAGGGACTGGTTATATGTTATGGATCATGCTGCTGCTATAAGCCTTCTTTACCAAAAGGGTAGTCCGGGTGAGACTTATAACGTGGGAGGCGGGAACGAGTGGAAGAATATTGACCTGATAAAGCTCCTCTGCAGAATAATGGATAAAAAGCTGGACAGGGAGGAAGGTGAATCTGAAAAACTCATTACTTTTGTGAAAGACAGGGCAGGGCATGATATGAGATATGCTATTGACTTTTCAAAAATCAAGAACCGGCTGGGCTGGGAGCCTTCCGTTGATTTTAGTCAGGGACTTGAAATGACGGTAGACTGGTATCTTGAAAACGAAAGCTGGCTTAAAAGAGTTTGCTCCGGCGAATACCAGGAGTATTATAACCAACAGTACGGAAAAAAAGATTGAACGGGTCTATTCTACTGTAACTGATTTAGCCAGATTCCTTGGCTGATCAACATTGCAACCCCTCATTACCGCAATGTGATATGATAGCAGCTGCAGCGGCACTACTGTAAGCAGTGCTGAAAAAACCACATCTGTCTCGGGTATTTCAAGCACATGATCGGCCATGGCTTTTATTACTGTATCACCTTCGCTTATTACTGCAATTACAATGCCCTTCCTTGCTTTTATCTCCTGTATGTTGCTTACTATCTTATCGTATGAATTATCTTTGGGTGATATTACGATTACCGGCATCTTTTCATCTATCAGGGCAATAGGTCCGTGCTTCATCTCCGCTGCAGGATACCCCTCTGCATGAATATAGGATATCTCCTTCAGCTTCAAGGCCCCTTCAAGTGCAACAGGGAAACAGTATCCGCGTCCAAGGTAAAGGAAGTTTGTTGAATCTTTGTAGAGTTCTGATATACGCTTGAACTCGTCGTTTAAACCCAGAATTCTTTCGATTTTTCCGGGTATTTCATAAAGCTCCTTAATAAGAGCAGTATATTGTTCACTGGTTATTATATTTCGTTTTTTTCCCAGAAGTATAGCCATCATTGAAAGAACGGTAACCTGAGCGGTAAATGCTTTAGTAGAGGCCACCCCGATTTCGGGTCCTGCATGCGTGTAAACTCCTGCATGGGTTTCCCTGGGAATACTGGAACCCACAACATTGCAAATGCCAAGCACCATAGCTCCAGCTTGTTTTGCAAGCTTTATGGCTGCAAGTGTATCAGCTGTCTCTCCGCTCTGACTTATTGCTATTACAATATCATCCTTGTATAATACAGGATTGCGGTATCTGAACTCGGATGCATATTCAACCTCAACCGGTATCCTGGCAAGGTCTTCTATCAGGTACTCGCCTACAATACCGGCATGCCATGAAGTACCGCATCCTATAATAATTATTCTTTTTGCATTGACAAGACTGTCCATAACATTGTAGAGTCCGCCAAGATGAACTTCATCAAGCTTGGGGTTAACCCTTCCCCTGAAGGTATCAAGTATGGAACGGGGCTGTTCAAAAATCTCCTTGAGCATGAAGTGTTCATAGCCGTTTTTGTCAATTTCTCCAATTTCAAGATTCAGCTTGTGTATCTTCGGTTCAAGCTTGTCATTGCCTATTGTTTTTAATGTCAGCTCGTTGCTACTTATGATTGCTACATCATCGTCATTGAGGTATATAACGCTCTTTGTATATTCCACAATGGGCGTAGCATCGGAAGCAATAAAATACTCCCTCTCCCCTATTCCTATAACAAGAGGACTGCTGTTGCGGGCAGCTATAAGTCTGTCAGGTTCATCAGCAGAAATAACAACAAGTCCGTATGCCCCTTCCACTTTTGTCAGCGCAAGTCTGACAGCCATCTCTGCAGTCACTTTCCCTTTCAGGTATATATATTCTATGAGGTTGACAAGAACTTCGGTATCGGTTTCGGTACTGAATTTATATCCGCGATCAGACAGGCGTTTTTTCAGGCGGGCATAATTCTCGATTATACCGTTGTGAACTGCAATAAAATGACCATTCATAGAGATATGGGGGTGGGCATTTATATCATTCGGTTCTCCGTGAGTTGCCCAACGGGTATGGCCTATCCCGATATTTCCGGAGAGGTCGTTACCATGTGCAAGATTTTCCAGGTCTTTTACTTTTCCGCTGCATTTGAATATATTAGGCTCGCGGTTCAAAAGGGATATTCCGGCCGAGTCATATCCTCTGTATTCAAGTCGCTTCAACCCGTTTATAATGATTGGGTAAGCCTGCTGGTGACCGATGTAACCAACTATTCCGCACATAATTTCAGAAACGGTTATATTTAATTTCTAGCTTGACAGGATCGCTGTTATCACTGCCCTTCAATACTACCCTGTGTGGGTTGATCGCATTTTCCTGAACAACTATATACAGTTCATTAGATTTTATCTCTTCACTGATATAATACTGCACGAAACTGGATATGTTGAAAATATAACTGTTGCTCTCTTCATCATATCTGCCTCCAAAATAACTGCTCCCCATGAAAAAATCGACCACCGGAACAAAATCCCCCTCTTCTGTAAAGTAATAAAGGTTCAGCCTTTCGGGTATAGGATAGTCCGCTGCAGAATCGTCCAGGTTTTCTGCTTTGACTGTCAGTCTGGCACTGTTAATTGCCACAGGAACAGAGTCGCGCCAGGAAACAAGGTCTTCTAAAATTACTTTTGCCTTCAATCCCCCCATTCCCTGGACATATACAACCGAATCCTGCACATCAGACTGATTCAGGTTTTCATAAAACTCCGTACCGGAGTAATCATGATTATACATATTCACCCTGGCAGCTCCCTGGCTAATTATATAATTATATGTGAGTGAATCTTCAGATTCATTGTTATAGAATATGGCCATTTTTGATTCCGCTGAAAGCAGATTGATCTTGTAAATGCACCCGGCTTCACTGTTAAGTGGTTCGGCTTTTAAGTACAGGCCCTTCATATATTCAAGGAAATTCATAGAACTTGACATTGAAGCTGAATCAGCCAGTAACAGCTTATTCCTGAATTCCTCGTTTGTGATGTGTACAGCGATTACACTGTCATTTTCAGAAGCTGTATAAGTCTTTGTCCCCAGGGGGATCCCCTCATCATACATTTCTGAAATATCAAAATCCGCATAATATATGGAATCATACATAAGCGAATCATTTAGCTCAAAAACAGTTATCTCCTGGGGAACACTACTGTCACCGTAAAATTCATCAAATTTCAAAAAAAGAATAAGAGAATCGATCTGGGGTGATGAGCCAAATGAATGTCCTGGAAGTTCAAGACCTAACTGTGTGGCAAAAGTCCCTTTCGAAAATCCGAAAACCGGATCGTTTAATGTGCCAAACAAGCTAAACCTCAGCCTGTTTGTTTTAACCGAATCTGTATTGTATGTATAGGAGGCCAGATTCATGTCGCCTGAATATTTAAGGTCAAACCTGTCAGATGGGGGTTGTATTTCCGACCCGATAAAACTGGGTTCCTCACAAGAGAACATAATTAGTGAGGAAATCAAGACGGTTAAATAAACAAAAGTGCTATTCCTTGAAACCATTAGGTAAAAACGCAGTCTTATAAGTTTCATTATGATTCTGTATTTAATATTCTGTCATAAAAGTGTGAGTACCTTTCTATATAACCTTCTTCAGGGTGATGACCTATAGAGGGCTTTTTAAGTTCTTCTGCATAATCTGTCAAAGCTTTGTCAGTTTTATTGTCGCCAAAAATGATGCCATCTGAATACTTAATTGCCATTTTATTCAGGTTTACGCAGCTGGGAACTTTAACCATACTCAAATCCTTGTCGGTTATACCATCCACTTTTATTTTTTTGGGAAAAGACTTCTCAAGGGTGCCAGGGAAACATTCACTGTAAACAGAATATACAACTTTGGTATTGGAAAATACAGGATCGTCCCTGTATGCCTTTTTCAAAAAGAGCGGTGCAAGAGAAGAGAACCAGCCATGACAATGAACAATATCAGGAGACCAGCAAAGTTTCTTTACCGTTTCAAGCACCCCTCTTATGAAGAATATTGTTCTTTCATCATTGTCTTTGAAATACTCACCATTATTATCAAAAAGAACATTCTTGCGATGAAAGTAATCTTCATTGTCGATAAAGTATACCTGCATTCTGGCACACTGTATGGATGCTACTTTAATAATGAGTGGATGATCTGTTTCGTCAATTATAAGATTCATCCCCGACAACCGGATAACTTCATGAAGCTGGTTTCTTCTTTCATTAACACAGCCATATCTTGGCATAAATGTACGTATCTCATTGCCAAGCTCCTGAATGCCTTGAGGAAGGGTTCTGCCAATAACAGACATTTCTGACTCAGGCAGATAGGGAGTTATTTCTTGAGAAATATATAAAACCTTTTTATTTTCCATTGACCCTTCAAAATATATTTTTTTCAAGATGCAAAGATAACAAAAATATTCGAATGTTCAATTCGTTAAGTTTAAGTCAATGCAGTAACTGAAAGTGGTTTGAAATAGTGTTGCAATAATATTGAAATTGCATATATTTGCAGACCATATCAAAAAATGCAATGGAGGTCTTTACGACTATTAAGGAAGTCAGGAACTTTTGCAAAAAGAGCAAAAGCATGGGCAGGAGCATAGGACTTATACCTACTATGGGTGCCCTGCACGGGGGGCATATTGCCCTTGTGAAAAAATGCCGGGAAGAAAACGATACTACCATATTAAGCATATTTATCAACCCGCTTCAGTTCAACAACAAGAGCGACTTGCTAAAATATCCGCGAAATACGGATAAAGACCTGGAAATACTCAAAAAGCATTCAGTTAACTGCATTTTCATCCCTGATGCAAAAGAGATGTATCCGGTTCCCGACGAAAGAGTTTTTAATTTCGGAAGCCTTGATAAAAGAATGGAAGGGCATTTCAGACCCACACATTTCAATGGGGTTGCCAAAATAGTAAGCAGACTGCTCCAGATAACCGATGCTGACCGCGCTTATTTCGGGGAAAAGGATTATCAGCAGCTTGCAATAATAAAACACCTGGTAAAAAATCTCAATTTTAACACAAAAATTGTTCCTTGCCCTACAGTCAGGGAAAAAGACGGACTTGCAATGAGCTCGAGGAATGCATTGCTGACTGATGAACAAAGAAGAAATGCAGCTGTTATATCTGAGGTTCTGAAAGAAGCTTCAAAAAAAACCGGTCTTACGGTTCAAGAATTAAAAGAACGGGTTTGCCGTAAAATAAACGATACCCCCGGTTTGGAAGTTGAATATTTTGAAATTGCAGACGGGGAAACCCTTCAGCCGGCAGTTTACCGGGAGGCTTCTGAAAACGGACTGGTTGGGTGCATAGCCGTTAAGGCAGGAGAGGTGAGACTGATTGACAATATGGTTTTTTAAACTAATTTTTTTGTTATGCTGATTGAAGTGGTAAAATCTAAAATCCACAAAATAACGGTTACTGAAGCCGATCTCCATTATGTCGGAAGCATCACACTGGACGAGGATTTGATGGATGCCTCCAATATAATTGAAAATGAAAAAGTACAGGTTGTGAACCTGAACAACGGTGAAAGGCTTGAAACATACGTTATTAAAGGGAAAAGAGGGTCGGGTGAAGTAGTTATGAACGGGCCGGCTGCACGTAAGGTTGTAGTTGGTGACGTTATTATTGTCATATCATACGCATCAATGGAACAGGAAAAAGCAAAAAATTTCAAACCAGCTATTATATTCCCCGATACTGCAACAAATAAAATCATATCCTGAATTTTGAGCAGAAAACTGATAACGGGATTAAAAATCCTGCTGTTCACGGCGGTAGCAGTCTTTTTTTTATTTCTCGCATTTCGTGAGGTGCATTTAAGCGACCTTGTGCATGAATTAAAAAATGCTGATTACTCATGGGTTTTATTATCACTTTTTTTTGCTGCCCTTGCTTTTGTAAGCAGAGCCATGCGCTGGATAATTCTAATTGAGCCACTGGGGTACAAACCCTCACTTAAAAATACTTTTTATGCGCTGATGAGCGGATATCTTGCAAATTTTCTGCTGCCCCGGATAGGTGAGCTTACAAGGTGCGGAAGTCTGAACAGAACTGACGGGGTACCGGTTGATGCCCTGCTTGGTACTGTCATAATCGACCGGTTTTTTGATGTTATAATTCTTATAATACTGCTGGCAGTGGTTTTTGTAGTTAAAATCGATTTTTTTGGTGAATTCATAACCGATAGACTTTTTATCCCTTTTTTGGACAGGCTAAGTTTCTCAGCACTCATATGGGTTCCGGCTGTTTTTTTTATTTTGATCATTGCCGTTCTGTTCTTTTTTATCAGAAAAAAGCTTTTGAAAAACAGGATGTTCAGCTTTATTGACAGTACTGCCAGGGGTATTCTGAGCGGTATGAGAACCCTGTTCCGGATGAGAAAAAAATGGCAATTCATTGGTCACACCCTTTTTATCTGGCTTATGTATTTTCTGATGACCTGGGTAGTTTTTTTCTCATTGCCCTTTACTTCGCATCTTCGGCCTGTAGACGCACTTTTTTTACTGGTTATCGGAGGAATGGGTATGTCTGCCCCTGTCCAGGCAGGAATTGGAGCCTACCACTGGATTGTATCGCTCGGGCTTACCCTCTACAATATTCCAAGGCAAGAGGGTGTAGTCTTTGCCACAATCACCCATGAATCACAGGCACTACTGATGATCCTCCTCGGAACATTTTCGGTAATAATGATATTTATTCAGCAAAAACGGTCTGGTAAAGAAGTTTTATCAGGACGGTCTGACACTGAAAGTTCATTCATTATTGGTAAGGAAACCTGAATAACAGGAAAAACTGAATGCCATGGCAAAGAAGAAAATCATTTTTACATGCCAGAACTGCGGTGCCAGTTCCGCGAAATGGGTCGGACGCTGCCCTTCATGCAACGAATGGAACACCTATGTGGAGGAGGTGGTTGTAAAACATAATCAGAAAAAGGATTTACATGGAAATGATCCGCCCCGGAAACCTCAACTTATCTCTGAGGTTAGCACTGAGAGTGAAGAAAGAGTTGATACCAAACTTAATGAACTCAACAGGATACTTGGCGGTGGGCTGGTTCCGGGTTCCGTTGTGCTGCTTGGGGGAGAACCAGGAATAGGTAAATCAACCCTTGCCCTTCAGGTCGGAATGAAGCTTGGAGGCTCAAAGGTGTTTTACATTTCGGGTGAAGAGAGCAGCAGGCAGATAAGATTAAGGGCTGACAGGATCGGTCTGGTTAGCGAAAATTGCTATATATTATGCGAAACTTCACTTGAAAATATTATTTCTCATCTTCACCATAACTCACCAGCGGTTGTAATTATTGATTCTATCCAGACAGTACACACAGAGAGTATTGAATCATCACCGGGAAGCGTTTCGCAGGTAAGGGAATGTGCTGCAGCTTTGCTAAGATATGCAAAAGAAACGTCAACACCTGTTTTTCTTATAGGTCATATAAACAAGGAGGGGAGTATTGCCGGTCCGAAAGTCCTTGAACATATAGTTGATGTTGTTCTCCAGTTTGAAGGCGACCACAACCATATGTACAGAATACTCAGAGCTTCTAAGAACCGCTTCGGTGCAACCTCAGAGCTGGGAATATTTGAAATGCACGAAGCCGGCTTAAAAGAGGTACAAAATCCGTCAGAAATCCTGATAACTCATAAGGGGGAAGAACTCAGCGGAACTGCCGTTGCAGCTACTATTGACGGAATAAGACCTTTCCTTATTGAAGTACAGGCGCTGGTCAGCTCAGCCGCTTACGGCACCCCTCAAAGGTCAGCTACCGGATTTGACCTGAGAAGACTGGGAATGTTGCTTGCCGTTCTGGAAAAGCAGGCGGGTTTCCGGCTTGCTGCAAAAGACGTTTTTCTTAATATAGCGGGAGGGATAAGAGTGACTGACCCGGCTATCGACATGAGTGTTATTGCGGCGGTTTTGTCATCCAATGTTAATATTGCTGTTTCTCCGGATATATGTTTTGCAGGTGAAGTAGGACTCTCCGGTGAAATAAGACCGGTTTCAAGAATAGAACAGAGAATAGGAGAGGCGGCAAAACTAGGCTTCGGGACAATCATCATTTCCTCTCACCACAAAGGTAAATTTCATGCAGGTAAGTATAAAATGAATGTAACTTATGCATCCGGTGTTAAGGAGCTCTTCAGGCTGCTTTTCAAAAAAAATCCTTCCTGAAACTGCTTCAAGGCGATATCAATAATATCCTTCGAGCATATCGGTATTGTAGTCCCTTGTCCTGTCGGGCATTGACCAGTCTCCACAATCCAGGTTTATATTGAAGCCGGGAGGTGATTCAAACTCGTCTTCTTCTGTAATCCCGATATCCTCGTTTTCATAAAGCTGTTCCAGAAATAACGCCCACACCGGCAGAGCCATATTTGCGCCCTGTCCGAGACTTATATGGTCGAAATGTATGCTGCGGTCTTCTCCACCAGTCCACACTCCGCCAACAAGTTTGGGAAGGATCCCGACGAACCAGCCGTCGGACTGATTCTGGGTTGTTCCTGTTTTTCCCCCCATCTGGCCACTGAACTGATACCTTGCACGGAGCCTTATTCCTGTACCTTCATCAACCACTGCCTGAAGCAGGTTGATCATAAGATAGGCACTCTGTTCGCTTATAACCTCTTCAATCCGTGGCTGGAACTCTGCCAGAACATTCCCGTGCCTGTCTTCTATACGGGTGGCAAACATCGGTTCATTGTACACTCCCTTGTTGGCATAGGTTGCAAAAGCGGCAACCATCTCCCTGAGTGTTATATCGGAAGTTCCGAGGAAAATGGATTTCACGGGATCAATATTGCTTTTTACGCCCATTTTTCGTAGCAAATCCTTTACCGTATGGGGATTGAATTGTTTTATCAGCCATGCCGAAACATTATTGATGGAGTTGGCCAGTCCCCATTTCAGGGGCACCATTTGTCCGTCATAATCAGTCGGACTGGCATTTGTGGGAGTCCATACAGAATCGTTAACTATAAATGACTGGGGAACATTTGCCACAAGGTCGCATGGTGTATATCCCTCCTCCATTGCAATTGTATAAAGGAATGGCTTTATGAGAGACCCCGACTGCCGGGCTCCCAGTGAAACGTGGTCAAACTGGAAATGTTTTATATCAGGACTGCCAACATACGCTTTTATATGACTGCTTGCAGGCTCCATCGCCATAAACCCGGATCTCAGGAAAGACTTGTAGTACATGATAGAATCCCTTGGGGTCATCACCGTATCTATTTCTCCTTCCCATGAAAAAACACTCATATTAACAGGTGTATTGAACGCCTTTACTATTGAATCGTGAGACACTCCTTCAATCCGCATATTCCTGTAACGGTCTGTGCGGCGCATTGATGATTCCATTATCTGTTCAACCTGCTCGGCAGTAAGATTATCTGAAAACGGAGCTCTTCTTTTGTTTTGCAAATTGTTCCAGAAATCTTTCTGGAGTGTTTCCCCGAGGTGTTTTCTTACAGCCTCCTCGGCATAATGCTGCATTTGCGAGTTGATAGTAGTATAGATCCTTAATCCATCCCTGTACAAGTTATAGGGAGTTCCATCGGGTTTGAAATTTTTGTTGCACCATCCGTAAATCGGGTTATTGGCCCATTCAATAGAATCTCTTACAAAACGTTCATGCGAAACATAATTGTCACGTATTGGCTCCCTTGCAGTAAGCATTATCCTCAAATGCTCACGGAAGTGGGTTGCCAGTCCTTCACTGTGATCCTGAACCAGGTAATCAAGCTCAAGAGGCAAAGCGGAAAGGGAGTCAAACACCTCCTGTGATATAAAGTCGTAGTTCCTCATCTGCGACAACACTATATTCCTCCTGGCAAGAGATCTTTCAGGATTCCTTACGGGACTGTACCAGGTGGGTGCCTTTAAAACCCCAACCAGCAGGGCAGCCTCCTCAATCTTCAATGAGTCGGGCGTGGTATTGAAGAAAGTGTTTGCTGCTGCCTTAATACCGTATGAATGGCTTCCGAAATCAACTGTATTAAGATACATCACAAGCAGCTCATCTTTTGTATAATTCCTTTCAAGATTGGCGGCAGTGATCCATTCCTTGAACTTGTTGATAGCAAGATTTATCTTCCTGGATGCACCAAAACTGTAAATTGTAGTGTCCCTGGGAAAAAGGTTTCTTGCAAGCTGCTGGGTAATGGTGCTTCCTCCACCTGAGCTGCTTTGGCCCATCAGTATACTCTTTACAAAAACTCTTCCCATGCTTCTTGCATCTATCCCGGCATGCCTTCTGAATCTGATATCTTCAGTTGCTATCAGGGCATTTACTATATTTGGTGATAATTCGTCAAAATCGACGTAAACACGGTTCTGCAGATAATAGTGCCCAAGAAGCTCCCCGTCAGATGAAAAAATCTGGGATGCAATATTATTATCGGGATTCTCAAGGTCTTCAAAAGTGGGCATAAATCCAAGACTTCCGGATGTTATAAGAAAAAATACCGTCAGTACAACAATGAAGGGCAGGGAGAATAAAGCCCAAAACATCCTCAGATAAAGTTTTTTCTTGTTTTTTTCTTTGTTCATCTTATTTTTAATAATCTTTGTGCAAAATTAACAATTATTTTTCACTATTGATTTGAACATACAGACGAATTCATTTATTTTGTGCGGTTTTTCAACTCTTTACTAAACTGAATTTTAATGGAAGAGAACGTTGTAATTGTCGAGTCTCCTGCAAAAGCAAAAACAATTGAAAAATTTCTTGGCAAAGGTTTTGTTGTTAAATCAAGCTATGGACATATAAGAGACCTTTCAAAAAAAAATTACGGTATCGATATTGATAACGGATACATCCCCCATTACGTTATACCGGAAGAGAAGAAAAAAGTGGTTTCCGAGCTTGAAAAAGCAATAAAAAAGGCTCAGACTGTTTGGCTCGCTTCTGACGAGGATCGTGAAGGTGAGGCTATTGCATGGCATCTGGCAGAGGTGCTGGAGCTGAAGGAAGATAAAACGAAAAGAATTGTCTTTCATGAAATAACAAAGGAAGCCATTTCGAATGCGGTAAAAAATCCGCGCCCGATAAATAAAAGACTTGTAGAGGCACAACAGGCAAGAAGAATACTCGACCGGCTTGTTGGATTCGAGCTTTCCCCGGTCTTATGGAAGAAGGTGAAGCAGGGTCTTTCCGCAGGAAGGGTGCAGTCCGTTGCAGTAAGATTACTGGTAGAGCGTGAAAGGGAAATAATGGGCTTTAAAAGCAGCTCTTCTTACCGTGTTATTGCAGCATTTGAAATACGTGGGAAAGATAGTAGCTTATCTGAGTTTAAAGCTGAGCTGCCCAAACGTTTCAATACAAAAAAAGAAGTCCTCGGTTTTCTTGAAAGTTGCAGGGGATCCGAATACAAAGTTACCGACATTGTTTCAAAACCCTCGAAGAAATCACCTGCCCCGCCTTTTACAACCTCAACACTCCAGCAGGAAGCAAGCCGAAAACTTGGTTTTTCGGTATCACAAACAATGTCAGTTGCACAACGCCTTTATGAAGCTGGTCTGATAACCTACATGAGAACAGATTCTGTCAATATTTCGCAGTCTGCACTTAATTCTGCAAAAAACATAATTGAATCAGCGTTCGGAGAAAAATACGTAAAAATCCGCAGATATAAAACCAAATCGAAAAGCGCACAGGAGGCACATGAGGCTATACGTCCAACATATCTGGAAAAAACCTCCGTTGAAGGAACAAGATACGAGAAGAAGCTTTACGAGCTGATCCGGAAAAGAACAATTGCTTCCCAGATGAGTGATGCGCAAATAGAAAAGACAACCGCCACAATAGGGATCTCCGGATCAGTGCACAATTTCATTGCAACAGGTGAAGCTCTTATATTTGACGGCTTCCTGAAAGTCTATATTGAATCGACCGATGACGAACAAGAACCTGTTTTCGGAGGCCTTTTACCCCCTTTAAAGGCAGGCGACAAACTAAAGGCTTTATCGGTACAGGCAACCGAACGTTTTACCCATCATCCCCCGAGGTACACTGAAGCAAGTCTGGTAAAAAAACTTGAGGAGCTCGGAATCGGTCGCCCTTCAACTTATGCACCGACAATATCCACTATACAGAACAGGGGATATGTAGAAAAGGAAGACCGGCCCGGTAAATCCCGCAACTATAACTCAGTAACGCTCAAGGAAAACCGGATCACTGAAGAGGTCAAAACAGAAACTGCCGGTGCTGAAAAAGCCAAACTCTTCCCCAATGATATTGGGATGCTTGTATGTGATTTCCTTATTAAATACTTTCCAGAGATAATGGATTACAATTTTACTGCATCAGTTGAGGAAGAATTTGACCTTATTGCGGAGGGTAAACTGAAATGGGTTGAAATGATAGATAAATTCTACGTTCCATTCCATAAAAAAGTAGAAACCACTCTTGAAACAAGCGAAAGAAGCAAGGGTGAGCGACTGCTTGGCAAAGATCCGGTTTCCGGCAAAAACGTTTATGTCAAAATCGGCAGGTTTGGTCCGATGGCACAGATGGGCGAAACTGACAATACCGAAAAACCCCGTTTTGCAGGATTGCGTAAGGGACAGCACCTGGAAACAATTACCCTTGAGGAAGCCCTGGAACTATTCAGGCTCCCGCGAAAACTGGGTGAATATGAAAACAGTGAAGTGGTTGCCGGTGTAGGTCGGTTCGGACCTTTTGTAAGGCATGACTCAAAATTCTATTCTCTCAGGGGCGAAAATGATGACCCTCTGACAGTAACACTTGACAGGGCAGTTGAGGTGATAGAGGAGAAGAGGAAGAAGGACAGGGAGAAAATAATTAAAACCCTGGAGAAAGGGGACAAGAAAATGACTATCCTTAAAGGTCGCTGGGGGCCTTTCATTTCATTCGCGGATAAAAATTACAGGCTTCCAAAGGATGCCGATCCCGAAAAGCTCGATTTTGAAGAATGTATGTTAATAATAAAGAATTCTAAGCCCAAAGGAAAAAAAAGAAAAGCGGGTGGAAGGAAAAAAAAGTAATTACTCCTCCATAAAATAATATAATGCTGCTGCCAGTGAAAAGTTGGAACCTTTACAATAGACAAAGTTCGTGGTCTGCCGGCAGCTCATACTATACTTTTGCCCTCCTTTAAAATCAGCAAAACAAGAAAAAATGCAGAAATGGAATTAATTGATTACCTAGATCCTGTAATAAAAGAAAACTTGTTCAATTCTGTAAAAAGCAACAGTATAGGCCGCTTTGCAGGAATACATTCTGAAGAAAAGGGAATCCCTGAACTGCCTGATAAAGGGATAGCGCTAATAGGGATCCCAAACTTCAACATTAACGGAAAGGCGGGCAACACGGAAGTTGCTGACGCTGTCAGACTGCACCTCTACAACCTGAGCACACACGACCTGAAAACCGGGTTAGCCGACCTGGGCAACCTGAAACAGGGACGCACCCCGGCCGATTTGAATGCTGCACTTTTTGATATAACCTATATGCTTTTAAGCCGGAATATAACACCCTTTTTCATTGGCGGTGAACAAAAGCTGGCTTACCAGATTTTTTCAGCCTACGAAAAATTCAACAAAACTGTAAACATAACTTCTGTTGATCAGAAACCCGGACTTTCAGGGGCAGTGGATGGTAACGAACAGAGTTATGATTACCTCAATAAAATAATACTTGAGCAGAACAACAATCTGTTCAACTATACAAATATCGGATACCAGTCTTGTTTTACAACAAAAAAAGAGATAGAGCTCCTGGAAGAGTTGCTATTCGACTATTTCAGGCTTGGTAAAATCCGCTCTGATATGAAAGAGGCTGATCCAGTAATGCGTGACACTGATATACTTGTATTCAGCATGTCAGCCATCAGGCAATCGGATGCACCCGTTAATGCATGCCCCTCTCCCAACGGTTTATATGCGGAAGAAGCATGCCAGCTGGCAAAATATGCAGGATTAAGTGACCGCCTCAGTTCTGCCGGAATATTTGACCTTTCACCGGGTCAGGCTGTAAACGAAGCAACTGCTCATCTTGCTGCACAAATAGTATGGTATTTCCTGGAAGGGGTTTCCGGGAGAAAAGCTGAATATCCCTTTGACAAGACAAAAAACTGCAAAAAATTCATCATTAACCTGAGTGAAAGCGACAATGAACTGGTATTCTACAAAAGTTCAGTAAGTGAGCGCTGGTGGATGGAAGTTCCTTCATCACGTATACACAGAAACCTGATAATAGCTTGCTCTTATGAAGATTACAGGACTGGCTGCAACCAGGAAATACCCGAAAGATGGTGGAGGACATTTAAAAAAATCAATTAATGAAGCGATCTGAATATTGATTATTGTACTGTTTCCCCCGTATTCAGAGCCATTTACCGGCCTGTGTTCATTTATATCTTCAAGTATAATTATTGATTTTCATGATAATGTGCCAATTATTTTAATCAATTATTATTTAAATTTCAAAAAATATTTGCATTTTGAGAAACCTTAAAAGCAAATTTCAGTATAAAGAACAACGAACTTATAATTTACAGGTTTGCGGATGTCATAAAAATTAATTGGCCGAACTGTTAAAATGATCGGAAGTTTAAAAAATAACAAACAGAAATGGATAATATGCCTTGTATTCTTTATGACAGCATCTTTATGCTCTGCGCAGCAGGATCCGCAATTCAGTCAAAATATGTATAACATTATGATGTTCAATCCGGGATATGCAGGAAGCAAAGATGCAATATGTGCAACAGCACTAAACCGCCAGCAGTGGGCAGGTTTTGATGATGCGCCGGTAACTTCCGCTTTTTCAATCAGCTCTCCTTTCAGGCTGTTTGGAGCTGAACATGGAGCAGGATTACACATAATGAACGATCAGGCCGGATTTCAGAACAACCTTGGCATATCACTTACATATGCCTACAGAACAAACGCCGGTCCGGGCAAGATAGGGGTGGGAGCAAGTTTCGGACTGATCAATAATTCTCTTGATGCAGAATGGGTAGTTCCCGAAAGCGACCACCACACCCACCCATCCTCTGATCCCTCAATACCGGCGGGTAATGAAAGTATATTGATCCCGGATTTTTCTTTTGGGTTATATTATAATACAGACCAGTTGTATTTTGGTCTTTCGGCAACACATATTACAGAACCGGTATTGGAATACTCCGGTTCGGCCACATCCTTTCTGAGCAGACACTATTACATGACAGCAGGGTATAGTTTCGTCCTGGACAATCCCGGTTTTGAACTGATGCCTTCGGTAATGGTACAGTCAGACGGATCAATTTCACAGGTAAGCGTTGGAGGGCAGATAAATTACGACAATAAACTGTGGGGAGGTTTATATTACAGAAGCGGATCGGCAATTGTAGGAATGGCAGGACTGGAAATATTTAACGGTATCCAGCTTGGTTATTCGTATGATTTTGCTACAAGTTCTATAAACAGGCACAGCAAAGGATCACATGAATTTGTGCTTCGATACTGTTTCAGTCTCAGCATTGACAGAACAACAGGCAGTCATAAAAGCATCAGGATTCTTTAATTTGAAAAAATGATTGAAAAAAATAATATCTTAATATATTCTAAATAATCACGCAGGTTATGAAAAATTTTTTTGTGCTAAGTTTAATTGCTGCTGTAATCTTCAGCAGTTGCGGAAGGGCTCCCACAGGCGAACTTGTAGGTGTTCGTGACAGGGATACATGGTTTGAACCCGACCCTTACGGAATGGTATTTGTTCCACAGGGGAGTTTTGTAATGGGCCCCAGTGATGAAGATGTTATGTGGGCTCAAAACGCCTTTACCAGGACTGTTTCGGTTGATGCGTTCTGGATGGACGAAACGGAGATAACCAATAATAAATACCGGCAGTTCGTGTACTACGTACGCGACTCCATAATGAGAAAGACACTTGCGGACGCCGGAAGAACCGAATATATCATCCAGGAGGATGAGTTCGGCAACCCTCTGGATGAGCCGATACTGAACTGGGATGAACGAATCGACGATGAAGATCCGGAAACAAGGCAAATTCTTGAGGAACTCTATTACCAGGGAGATGAGCGTTTCTGGGGAAGAAGGGAGCTTGATACACGCAAACTTAACTTTGAGTACTTCTGGGTTGATTACGATCAGGCTGCCCGCAGATCAAACCGATACAATTTTGAAACCGGGGAATATGAGGGTGTAGTATATGACCAGAGAGGAGAAGAGTCTCCCATAACCGATCGCTCATCTTTCGTTCTGAGAGATGAGGTGAATGTATATCCCGACACACTTGTATGGATACACGATTTCACCTATTCATACAACGAGCCGATGGCTAACATGTATTTCTGGCATCCTTCATATGACGACTACCCGGTGGTCGGGGTAACCTGGAAGCAGGCGAATGCATTCAGCATCTGGAGAACAAAATATCTGAACGATCATCTTGCCAAGAGAGGCATGGGATTTGTCCAGAACTTCAGACTTCCTCTTGAATCTGAATGGGAGTACGCTGCCCGTGGCGGTCTTACATTGTCGCCCTATCCATGGGGAGGGCCCTATACAAGGAATTATGACGGATGTTTCCTTGCAAACTTCAAGCCGCTTAGGGGAAACTATACCGATGACGGCTGGCTTTACACGGCGCCTGTGGCGTCATTTGAACCAAATGACTATGGTCTTTACGACATGGCGGGGAATGTTGCTGAATGGACGCAAAATGCATACGATGAGTCTTTTTACATCGTAACGCATGACATGAACCCCAATTACAGCTACAATGCACTGCCCGATGATCCGCCTGCCCTTAAGCGTAAAGTTGTAAGGGGAGGATCATGGAAGGATGTTGCTTACTACTTACAGGTCAGCACAAGGTCTTATGAATACCAGGATACCGCCAATTCATACATCGGGTTCAGAAATGTGCGCTCATACCTTGGTGACAAGGGGGGCGGAAGACAATGGTGGTAAAAAAAATTAATCGGGAAAAAGAGTAATTTAAATTTAAAAACAAATCAACATGAGCTTTAGCGAAATAGTACAGAGTGCAGGCTGGAAAAACTTTATGGCCAAACTTTACGGAATAGGTGCATCAATTGTTATATTGGGAGCCCTCTTCAAAATCCAGCACTGGCCGTTTGCAGGCATAATGCTTACGGTGGGACTTACAACGGAAGCTATCATTTTCTTCTTCTCTGCATTTGAGCCGACACATGAAGAATATGACTGGACACTGGTTTATCCTGAGCTAGCAGGCATGGGAGAAGATTTTGACGATGACCAGGAGGCCAGCCCACAGCCAAGGCAAAGAAGTGTTGGAAGTTACACACATGGCGGGGGCGGATATGCACCGCCGGCTGCCGGCAGTTCTTCAGCACTTGCCAGATTTGATGAAATGGTCCAGAACGCTGAAATAAGCCCTGAAATGTTTGAAAAATTGGGTAAAGGATTGCAAAACCTCAATGCAACCACTGAAAAACTTTCTGACATTTCGGATGCTGCTGCGGCAACAAACGAATATGTGTCAAATGTTAAGAAAGCTGCTTCATCAGTCGATTCCCTGAGTGAAACTTTCAATCAGACTTCGGGAAATCTCAGACAAAGCTCTGAAGCTTTTCAGAACACTACAAATGAGCTTTTAAGATCCTACAACCAGCTGTCAGAATCGGTAACCAGCGAAAATGAAACAATAAGTGAAGGAAATAAAAGCATAGGGGAAAAACTGGGACATATAAACAAGAACCTTGCAGCTCTTAATGCGGTATATGAACTCCAACTACAGAGCAATAACGAGCATATGAAAAGCTCCCAGGAAGTCTACAAAGATCTGGGCAATGTAACAAACAATCTAAAAACCTCGGTGGAAGAGACAGACAAGTACAGGGAAGAAATTTCGAAACTCAGCAGGAATCTTTCCGACCTGAACTCCATTTACGGAAATATGCTCTCGGCAATGAGCATGGTTAATAAACCAAAATAAAGAAAACGTTAAATCCATACTGGAATTATGGCAGGAAAAAAGGAAACCCCGAGACAGAAACTTATCGGTATGCTGTACCTGGTGCTTATGGCACTGCTGGCGCTCAATGTGTCAGTTGAGGTACTTGACTCGTTCGTGATTGTTGATGAAGGACTGGGTAGGACAATAGACAACTTTATGTCAAAAAACGAATTGACATACCGTGAATTTGACCAGAGATACGCAGAAAATCCGGAGAGGGTAGAAACATGGAGGGAAAAAGCCCAAATGGTAAGGGAAGAAGCAAACAAACTTTATGATTATATTGAAGAGCTAAAGGTAGAAATTGTTACCACTGCCGAGGGGCAAAACACTGAAGCCGTTGTTGACGGCATTGTGTTAAGTGACAAAATAATGCAGTCAGAGAATTTGACCGTACCCGGACAGGTAATGCTGGGTGCCCAGGATGCAGGAAAGGCCAGAGACCTTAAAAATGCAATAGAGGATTACCGCGATTTTCTTAAGTCAATTGTTGACGAAGAATATACAGGTGTTATTTCAGCAGTTGAAACAACTCTTGACACATCTGATCCTCCGCCCAGAGACGGGGCCACACCAACCTGGGAAACAAAGCATTTCTCATATATACCTATGATAGCTGTAATGACGCTTATGACAAAAATGCAGGGTGATGTGAGAAACGCAGAAGCAGAAGTTATTAATCACCTGCTTCAGCAAATAGATGCCGGCTCATTTATGTTCAATGCACTTGAGGCAACAGTTATACAAAACACAAATCACGTACTCCAGGGGAACGAATATGAAGCCGAGGTTTTCCTGGCTGCATTTGACACAACCCAGGCACCGGAAGTTCTTATTGGTCAGTACGAAACAATCACCAGACCTGACGGGACAGTAGATTACCAGATGGTAGGCAGGGTTGATACTCTTCCTGTAAGCCAGGGAAGAGGTATATACCGGATCCGTCCCGGACGGACAGGGCATTTTGACTGGGGTGGACTTGTACGCATGAGGGCTGCGGACGGTTCAGTTATTAACAGGCCTTTCTCTTCATCCTATCAGGTTGCTGACCCAAGCCTGGTTGTTTCACCTACAAGGATGAACGTATTTTACCAGGGGCTTGAAAATCCGGTTGAAATTTCAATTCCCGGCGTGCCGGCAGACCAGGTAACTGCAAGGATAAACAACGGAACTATAAGAAGGGTTTCGGGCACGAACTACATAGTCAGCCCGGAAACAACAACACGTGATGCAGTGGTATCCGTTACTGCAACCATTAACGGTGAAACAAGAAGCCTCGGTTCACGTGATTTCCGCGTCAGATCGGTGCCAGACCCGGTTGCAGCTGTTGGAGGACGTAAAGGAGGCAATATTAACAGGGAACTGCTTGCTGCACAGACAGGGGTAGTTGCTGAAATGGAAGGATTTGAATTTGACCTCACTTTTACGGTTCAGAGCTTTACGGTTTCAACAGTAGTGGGAGGCTTTGTTCGCGATGCCCGTTCAAACAGCAACCGTATCACCGACGAGCAACGCACAATTATACAGAATGCAAGGCCAAACCAGCGAATATGGTTTGACGATATAATGGCAGTTGGCCCTGATGGTTCTGAACGAAGGCTGCCGTCATTAGGCTTCAGGATAAACTGACAATAATCCGGGGAACCATCTTTATTGCAAGTTGAAAAAATGGGGTTGCCGTAAATAGAGAAAATAAACTAAACGTCATAAAGAATTATGAAAAAGTTAATTTTAATTTTAGCAGGGCTTGGGCTGTTCCTTTTTAACAGTCAGGTTACTGAAGCCCAGATCGAGACAAGGGGAGTTTATGAAAGAGAAACCATTGCCAACAGAAAGCCTGTGCCCTTACCCCATCTGAGGGAAGCCGACATTGCATGGTCTAAAACCATCTGGAGAATGATTGATCTCCGTGAAAAAATGAACCATCCTCTTTATTATCCCACAGAACCTATGGGGTCAAGAATGAGCCTGATTGATGTATTAATGCATCATATCGAAGAAGGCAATCTGACTGTTTATGATGATGGCGATTTCAGGCAGGAGCTTGACATAGAAGAGATACAGCACCGGTTTGATGCTGAAACCAGAATTGAAATGGTTGAGGATGTTGACACGGGGGAGATGATAGAAACCGAAGTTCCGGGAACGGTAAGATCATCAGAAGTGAAACAATACCTTTTGGTTGAACAGTGGTATTTTGACAGGCGCCATTCACGTTTCCAGGTCCGCGTAATCGGTTTTTGCCCTATCCGCGTATATACACGCGAAATTGAGGAAGCAGAAATTGACCAGCTCGATTTTGACGATATGGAAACTTTACGCAGACAGTTATTCTGGGTTTATTACCCGGAAGCAAGGGATATGCTTGCCCGCTACGAAGTATATACCCCCTTCAATGATATTGCTTCTCTTTCATTTGACGACCTTTTTGTTCAAAGAAGGTTCGCAAGTTATATCTACCAGGAATCCAACGTCTACGACAACAGAGCTATAAGTGAATACGCTGTGGGTCTGGAAATTCAATATGAATCTGAAAGAATAAAAGAGATGCTTTTCAACTGGGAGCAGGATCTTTGGGAATACTAACAAGTTTAATATTTCAGTTATGAGGGTGCTTTTATACCGGCACCCTCTTTTTTATGCATCAAACATATTCACTGCCTTTCCTGATCTTCACATCATGAACAAACTGCTTTATATGCTGCTCCTGATCCTTTTTGCATACCAGCAGAATGTTACCAGACTCTACCACAATAAAGTCTTTAAGCCCCTGCAATACAACAAGCTTATCATCGGGGAAATTGATTATTGAATTATTTACATCATAAGTATATACATCACTCCCCCTCAAAACATTACCGCATTTATCCTTTTCAGAATGTTCATATAAAGAGCCCCATGTGCCAAGATCAGACCAGCCGAAATCTGAAAATAAAACATATACATTGTCCGCTTTTTCCATAATGCCGTAATCAATAGATATATTGGGGCATGTAGCATATACGTCATTTATAAAGGCAGTCTCTCCCGGTGTACCATAGCTGTCTTCCGAAACAAAAAGTGAATTTACTTCAGGCAGGTACTTTTCAAATGCCTTCATTATTGAGCCAAGTGACCAGATAAATATTCCGGAATTCCAGAAAAATTCCCCGCTCTCAATAAACACGCAGGCAAGATCATAATCTGGTTTCTCGGTGAAAGTTTTAACTTTCCGGAGGTTTTCATCTTTTTTACTGACAGGTTTTGTTTCAGCCTGAATGTAGCCGTATCCCGTTTCAGGCCTGTTTGGCTTTATGCCGAGAGTAAGCAAAGCATCTTTCCGGCTTGCAAATTCGAGGGCTTTTCCAATTTCTTCCAGAAACAGTTCCTGTTTAAGTATAAGATGATCGGCGGGTGATGTTACTATTACGGCATCAGGATTTGATCTGAGTATCCTCTGGTTTGCATAGGCAATGCATGGAGCAGTATTTTTTCTCATAGGCTCACTCAACACCTGATCTTCCTGGATCTCCGGAAGCTGCTCCAGGACAATTCCCTTGTAATCCGCATTTGTAACCACCAGTATATTCTCTTTCAAAAAAAGATTGGCGAACCTGTCAAAAGTGAGCTGAAGCAAGGTTCGCCCTGTTCCAAGAATATCCAGGAACTGTTTGGGTTTTTCTGTTTTACTGAGGGGCCAGAACCTGCTGCCAATCCCTCCTGCCATTATTATACAGTAATGATCTTTTTTCATACCAATGCAGTTTTCATAGTAATTTACAGAATAGTGTATATTCCCCACCCCTGAATAATCGAACAGGCAGAGGCTATTTGTAAAAATACAAAAAGCTTTGATATATTGGATAAATAAACTGTTTCATTAAGAAAACTAATCACGGATTTCATTGATGTTCTTTAGCGGACGCAAATCAATTGTTATTACGATCAGCTCATATGTCCCGGGAGTGAATGATTTCTCGTTTCATATGTAAAAGTTTTCTTTTTGGTAATTTTATGTTGATTTTAAATTGATTTACTTTTGTTTTTTTATTAAACAATAATTTTATGATGCTGTTACGTCATTTAGGAAATTATGTCATTCTGCTTAAAAAGATTTTTTCCTGGCCGGAAAAACCTTCCGTTTATTATAAGCAGACCGTTAGGGAGCTGGAAAATCTGGGCGTAAACTCTATAGGCATTATCGCTATTATTTCTGTGTTCATGGGTGGGGTAATAACAATCCAAACCGCATACAATATTGAGAACCCTTTGCTTCCTACATACCTTATCGGTCTGGCTGCAAGGGATTCTATACTGCTTGAATTCTCCAGCACAATAGTTGCACTCATTCTAGCCGGGAAAGTAGGGTCAAGTATAGCTTCAGAGCTCGGGACTATGAGCGTCACGGAACAGATAGATGCATTGGAAATTATGGGAATAAACTCTGCCGGTTACCTTATTCTTCCAAAAATTATAGCTTTGATGATATTTGCACCTTTCCTTACGATAATGAGCATGATCATCGGAATATTCGGTGGCTGGGCTGCCGGGACGTTTGCAGGGGTAGTAACAACAACAAACTATATACAAGGTATACAGTTTGCTTTTATTCCCTATTACATTACTTATTCACTAATCAAATCTGTTATATTTGCATTTATTATAACAACCGTTTCTGCTTATCATGGCTATTATACCAACGGTGGAGCACTTGAGGTCGGACGCTCCAGCACAAGAGCGGTTGTACACAGCAGCGTTGTTATCCTGCTTTTCAATTTGTTGTTAACTCAACTACTTCTTTCATGATAGAGGTTAGGAATTTGAATAAATCTTTCAACAACACGCAGGTACTGAAAAACATTTCTGCACTGTTTGAGCGGGGAAAAGCCAATCTCATTATCGGGCGGAGCGGTTCAGGCAAAACCGTTCTTCTCAAATCTATTATCGGATTGCATGACGTGGATTCCGGTGACATACTTTTTGAGGGGCAGTGCTTTAACATAATGGGATTAAAAGAAAGAAACATAATCAGACGAAAATTCGGAATGCTTTTCCAGGGAGCTGCACTATTTGATTCACTTACAATAAACGAAAATGTACGCTTCAATCTTGATATGTTCACTACCATGTCGGTATTAGAAAAGCAAAAGCGTGTGGATCACTGCCTTGATATGGTGGATCTTGAAAATGTAACCCATCTATACCCTTCTGAACTGAGTGGTGGAATGAAAAAGAGAGCTGGCATTGCCAGAGCAGTTGTAATGCACCCAAGCTATCTTTTCTGCGATGAGCCGAATTCCGGACTTGACCCCAAAACCGCCAATATAATAGACAACCTGATAAAGAGGATAACACTTGAACTTAATATTACAACAGTTATCAATACCCATGATATGAATTCGGTAATTGAGATAGGGGACAAGGTTTTTTTCATACATGAAGGCCAAAAATGGTGGGAAGGAAGCAAAGAGGAAATACTTAGTTCCGGGAACCTTGAACTGGATGATTTTGTTTATGCTACCGAGCTGGTCAGAAAATTAAAAGAACAGAGAGACTAATAATTCATTTAAAAAAATTATAATGGAGACAAAAAAACTCAATTTTGACACAAAACTTATTCACGCCGGCCACTACGAAGAACATTTCGGAAGTGCAACGGTACCAATCTACCAGACATCAACTTTTGCATTTAAAAATGCAGAGCATGGTGCAAGATGCTTTTCTGACAATAAAGAGGGGTATATATACACCAGGATAAACAACCCTACAATAAAGGCACTGGAGGATAATCTGGCAGAACTGGAAAATGGTTACGGCGGTATTGCAACATCTTCGGGAATGGGCGCCTGCACATCAATTTATATGGCGCTGCTGGACAAGGATTCTCATTTCCTGAGCACATCTTCGGTATACGGACCTTCAAGAAGCGTAATTGAAAACCATTTCAGCAGGTTTGGCGTGCGATCAACTTTTATTGACACATCAGACCTTGAACTGGTAAAAAAATCGATCCGCCCTGACACCAGGGTATTATTTATTGAAACTCCATCCAACCCGACTATCCAGTTAACCGATATAAGGGAATGCGCAAAAATTGCACACGATAACGGCAGCATACTGGTGGTTGACAATACATTCTCCAGCCCCTGCCTGCAAAACCCTCTTGATATGGGAGCTGACGTTGTTTTCCATTCGCTTACCAAATTCATAAACGGCCATGCGGATGTTGTTGGGGGCATTATTATAACCAAAAAAAAGGAACTTTACGAGAAGATCAGGCCGCTTATGATATCTATGGGCTGCAATATGGACCCTCACCAGGCCTATCTTGTTTTACGCGGTGTTAAAACCCTTGGGATAAGAATGGAAAGAAGCCAGAAAAATGCAATGGAAATTGCAGAATGGCTTGAAAAACATCCCAAGGTTGAATGGATAAAGTATCCCGGACTCAAATCCTACAAACAGCAAAATCTGTTTAAAAAGCAGATGAAAGGTCCGGGAGCAATGATGAGCTTTGAGCTGAAAGGAGGAATCGAGGCAGGCAAAAAGCTGATGAACTCGGTAAAGGTTGCAACCCTTGCTGTATCCCTGGGTGGTGTTGAAACGCTTATACAGCATCCGGCTTCCATGACACACTCCGGCCTTTCAAGACAAAAAAGGGAAAAAGCAGGCATTACAGACGGACTTGTAAGATACTCAGTCGGGATAGAAGACGCGGGAGATCTTATAAAAGACCTGGAGCAGGCTTTTGAAAAGATCTGACAGCTCTTTAAATCAGTAACCGAATGTCCTCGCTTCGGTTACCGACGGTTTTACCCTGAATACCCTTACATTGTTTACTGCAGGGGAATTGTAGGAAAAATCATTTCTGCCTGTGTAGTTTTCCATTATAATATTCAGGGCTTTTTCCTTTTCCCGGAAATCTTCAACCATTTCAATTTTGCCATGTAAAAGAACGCTTCGGTATTTCATGGAATAACTGCAGGCAACTTCTTGATTCACGATTTTCAGCTCGTGATCACAGCTGAATGCAATGCATACTTTGTTGTTGCGCGTAAGCACGTCAAATTTTTTCCCATCCGGACCAGAGTGGAAATATATAACCCCGTTACAAAACCCGTAATTGAAAGGTAAAACATACGGGGTGTCCCCGTCAACCATACCAATGTAACAAACCTTGCACTTTTTTATTATAGAATGAATCTCTTTCTCATTCAATTTTGTTTTTGGTTCCATAAACTCTATTTATCGCTGTTCACCTTGTTTGCCATCCAGTTGCCCATGTAAGGTTTCAGTTTCCTGTATATTATAGTTCCGATTAAAAGTATCATTATTATTGAAGAAGCAAGACTTATCCTCTCGCCTATCCTGTAACCTGCAGGATCAAACCTGAATTCAATCTCGTAAGCTCCTTCCGGTACTATCATACCCCTTAAAACATAATTCACCCTGAAATGGGGGACTTTTTCTCCATTTATGAATGCCTCCCACCCCTTTTCATAATGAATTTCAGAAAATACTGCCAGGTTAACACCTTCAGCAACAGACCGGTATTTCAAATAATTTGGTTTGTATTCAGTAAGCTCAATTGATCCTTCTGATGTTGGCTCATCCGGGAGCTTCTCAAGATATTCGGCAAACCTGATATCCACAACCGCTTCCTTTGCAGGATCGAAATCGTTTAATGCCTCTATTTCCTGATCAGCGTTTTGTACAATCCGGTAATCTTCAACAAACCAGGCATTACCAAGTGCGTCAGGATTTCGCTGTGCCCTTGGATCTCCGCGTTCAGGGTCTGGTACTATAAAATATTTTGTGTTAAGCATGTTGAAAACATCCATATTGTTCCTGCTAAGGTGAAAATCGATAAGATCCTGGTATCGCCCCAGCTTGGCTCCGTGATATCCTCCAACCGACTTATGATGGTATGATGTTACAGCATCATTGAAAGGACTTCGGGTGGTATTGAAAACCCGGAAATGAGGGTCTTCATCCTGAAGAATTGCCATATCTGCCTGTGATTTCCTGAAATATTGCGCTACTTCAACTTCGGTAACAAAATTGTCGTTATTCAGGAACCTGCGGTTTACAGGCCACATATCAAAAAGGAACAACAGGGCAACACCGGTTATCAGCCAGTTTGTTTTAATAAACCCTTTCAGAAAACCCCAAACAAGTGCTGCGGAAAAAAGGACAAAGAGAAAAGTGCGAAAGGCATCCGACCTTAAAAGACTTAGTCTGTCCTGTTTCAGAGCATCAATAATATAATCAGGCCATCCGCTTGAAATAAGCTGCCTGTCAATCGGTGCGGAGTAATTGAAAATCCCTGCAAAAACAACAAAGAAAAATGATATTCCTCCCAGAATGTAAAAGGTTCTGTAAACATCTTTTCTGTAAAATTGCCATGAGTTTTTGCTATTAATTATCCGGCTAATTCCAAGAACCCCAAGAAGTGGTATAGTTAACTGCGCTATTACAAGTATCATTGAAACTGTCCGGAACCTGTCATAACCGGGAAAATAATCAATGAACAGCTCGGAGAGAAACATGAAATTCTTTCCCCACGCCAGAAGTATTGAAAGAAGTGTTGCAGAAAGAAGCCACCACTTAATACTCCCTTTAATTACAAACAACCCGAGAACAAAAAAGAATATTGCTACAGCCCCTATATAAACCGGTCCGGCTGTGAACCGTTGCCCCCCCCAGTATACAGGCATTTGAGAAACTATGTCACGGGGATTCTGTACTCCGGCACTGGAAAGTTCCCGGTAAACATGAGAACCCTCACCAATGTCCATTGAAGAGGCTCTCCCCATGAAGTCAGGTATGAACAAATTCATTGTTTCAGCTATACCATAACTGTAATCATCAAGAATATAGTCCTTGTCAAGTCCCGATGTCTGAGTATCCTGGTCATGAGTAAGCTCTGAAGGCCCCCTCATTGAATAGCGCCCGTATTCCCATGTAAGGTAAAGGTTGGTAAAATTCACACCCACTGCCAGTATTACAGGTATAAAAAGCAACCCTAAAGTGCGGAAATAATTAAAAAGCGTTGTTTCCCTGAATGACTTGATTAGTTCAACTATACCAAAAACAATTACAATCAGCAGGGTGTAGTATGTTATCTGCAAATGGTTTGTGTAAAGCTGAAGGGCAAGGAACAGTCCGGTAAGCACACACCCGATAAGTATTTTCCCTCTGAATGAAATGTAAATGCCGGCAAGTAATGGGGGCATGTAACACATTGCATGTGCTTTTGTATTATGCCCGGCCGCCTCAATAATAAAAAAATATGTGGAAAACCCGAAAGCAATAGCCCCTGCGATGGCAAGCCATGGATTCACCCTGAATGCAAGGAGCAATATATAAAAACCGATCAGGCTCAAAAAAAGGTATTTTGCAGGCACAGGTAATCCCAGTGAGATGGCTTTATCTGCAAACCTTATCAGATTTGACGGGTAGAGTACTGATATCTGATATGCAGGCATACCTCCAAACATACTATTTGTCCACAAAGGTTCACTGCCGGTCTCTTCCCTGAATTCGACTATTTCCCTTGCCATTCCCCGAAACTGTATAATATCAGGTTGTTCAAGTTTTTTCCCCTCAAGAACCGGAGAAAAATAAGCAAATGATAGCCCCAGAAACATTATTATTGCCACTAAATGGGGAGTGATCCTTTTTATCAATGTTCTGTCCATAATGATTTACTGACAATTAAGATATGGTTATTACTCGTCCACTTCTTCATAATCAACATATTCTCCTGAGTCCTTGTCGATCTTTTTATCCGACCCGGGAGCATAATCAATTTTTACCTCACCTTCCTTTCTCCTCACCCGGTCTCTGCCACCGGAGTACTGATTCCGGGATTTGTTACTTATATACCTGAAAAACAATCTCAAAATAACCGGAATTACATATCTGGTAATAAGACTGATTGCCAGATATGCGACGATAAAAATAAATATAAACCTTATCACACCCATAACTTACCCTCTTTGAAAGGCAAAGTTAACAATTTTTAAAGCAAAGAGGGTAAGGATTACCGCCAGTTGCAGTCAGCTAAAATGAAGTGAATCTGTCATCAATCAACTGCAGGAATTCTGTACTATTTTATCATCTCAAGATCACGATTGTAGCCAAATACAAGGTTCAGCCCAAACCACAAATTAACGTTCTGTGATCTATGGGGCATAAACAGCGTGTTAATATTATCGCTCAGCATGTAAAACTGGATTGGCCCGCCTCTTATTCCAAGGCCCATTCCAAGGTTATTATAAGAATTGTTCATCATTGAATAGGACATTGAAGTTGAAAGCCACCTGGTAAAATCTGCATTTGCCGAAAGTGTCAGCGCCTGCATAAAATTGCCTCCCCTTATCTCTGAACGGGATAGTGCTCCAAAATTCAACATTTCGTTCAACTGGTATTTGCCGCCAAGATAAATACGTGTTCCCAGTCCCCTTGTGAAAGCATTTTGTGTATCGGTGAATGCAAATAGATCTGCAATTGAATCAAGTAAGTTGTCAATATACTGGTCATCTTCATCGTTAATTATTTCTGCAATATCAAACCCTTCAAACTCATACTCCCCGTCCATAGAGATATTGTAAACATTATTTTTCCATCTTATGAATCCAAGGTCTTTAACACTTGCATAAAAAGTTATCTCATCTGAAAACATGTAGGTAGCTCCGAGATCCAGGGCCATTCCGACATTTTGGTTGTTGAATACAAATTCTGCGAAATTATAATCCTCATCATCAAAATGCGGGACAATATCCTCTATATTGCCATCCTCATCGTATTGAAGATCAAACGGCATGGACATATTGACGGTAAACCTGGAGTTTAAGATCATATTGTATGATTCGGGATCGGTATAAAGATTAATATCATGATCGGAAATTGATATATTCCCCTTGCCGAAAAGGAGTTTTGCAGTTGCCCCCAAAGTGAGTCGTTCATCAAGGGGATATGATGCTCCAAGCGCAAATTCACGGTAATAGTTCAAATCCGCACCCAGATTTGAAAAATCAGCTTTTCTGTCCAGAAACTCCTCATTCCCTTTAAGTGCGAAAACAAAAAGATCTTTTGGTAACGAAGCTCTCATTGACATTCTTTCAGAAACCGAGAAGTTGAAAAACATATCCCTGTATCTTACACCAACCCGCAAAAGGTTCAAATGCATGTCAGGCCCCAGGTAATTCCTTTCATTGAGCTTTCCGATAAAATCGTCAATGTTATGGGATGGATGCAGAAATGTTATCAGTGAATCCATCTCTGAGCTTTTGAATATTATATCGCTAAAACTCACGAAATTTGTTCCTGCATTTACATTCATTGACGATAGTAAAGGCAAACCGATGTAATAGTTGTAATTGGGCTGGAATGAAGGGTTTAGCAAAGATGACTGGGGCAGCCTGTCCATAAAATAGATGGTGTTGTTATTCTGCGCACTTAGTGTGGTTGAAACAGAAAAAACAAAAAGTGCCGTAGCCAAAAGCCGGGTGACAAAGGCCGTGTATTTTTGTTTTTTTGTCTTGTATTGAAATTTGTATGGGCTCATGATCTGTAATTTTTTTACCTGATAACAAAATTTGACTTTATTCTTAAGTTGAAGTCAACCGAATATGTTGTTAGGAACTTTACCGGAACTTCGCCACCGTCTGAAGTGTTTAGCTTAAAAGTTATTATTAGCTTATCAGCTTCGGCAAAATAATCCAGTACCTCCCTGCTCATTTCAATTTCAGCGGCCGAGGAACCTGTCTGACCGTCCTGCACGATACCGGCGGCATCGACAGGGGCGGCCGACATGACAATAATTTCATCAAAACTGTAAAGATCCGTATCTGTTTGGGAATCATGTAATACCAGGTCAAGGGCAAGACTCAGTGGAAAACCGTTCAGGGCTGACAGGTATAGTACGGCATTCTCAATAAAATCGATATCTTCGGCATCTACTTCCAGGTCGGTGGTATCGGAAAGTCCGAAATCACTTATCTGAACTTCAAGAGGCAATTCTGCTTCCAAACCGACTGTGATGGTGCTGTTACGGCTTGCAAAATTTGACATATCCGGTGGATCGCCATTGCCGGGATTGGCTGTAACCTTGCCTGAGAAATGGATTAATTCAGGTCTGTCACCGATAAAATCCACAATATTGGAATTATCACGGTTTATTTCAAACTCACCTGAATAGGCAGCAGTTGTATCGGTTGCGGCAATAAAGGATATCAGAGGCGGATTGAGGTGGGTCGGTTCACTATCGCCGGATTCTCCCATCATATTAATATCAAGTTCCAGGGGCACTCCAAAGGAATTTTCATAAATTAATCTCACACGGGGGTCTGTAAATTTAAATTCGCCAGTAAAATCATCCAGAAAATCGAGATCAGATCCGAGATCAAACTCATCTTCCTCAAGTATTACCTCGTGCATCCCAAAATAACCTTCAATATATTCGATTTCAATGTTATTAATAGTGTAATCCAACTCTAAACCGCCGTGTGAAAAATCGAAATCAACCATGTTCCCGTCAGAGTTGACATAGAAATTGTATTCAACTGCAAAATGGTTGTACGGTTTATCCGGGTCAGTTGAAAGATCGCTCCTTGTACCGCCAAGATCAACACTTCCCTCAATGTAGGGAGCTCCTTCAACCAGTGCAACAAGCACCTCTACAGGTGTATCGTCCCTTTTCGTCTCCGGCAAAACCAGCTCAATAAAAACCCCGTCAAACAAATCGCCTTCAATATGGTACCCTATCCCCGCTTCTGCCAGTTCAAGGACTGTAATTCTTTCATCACCGTCAACTTCTAGTTCATACAGCTCTTCAGAACTGTCCACAACATAATGGGGCAGGACTGCTCTTCCCCTTAAAACTTTAATGTTTTCACCTACTGCTGTTATCTGGATATTATCGGAAAAATCTATATAAACCTCTTCAGAACTGCCGGGAGAACTTATCTCGGTAATTTCAATGCGAAGTTGGTCATGCAGTATTATACCCGACATATCGATTGTCTGTGAAGCCATTTCCCCGCTGTCAACATAGGAGAAACTGAAGCTCCCAACCACCGAGTTGTCGGTTTCGTTATAAACCGTAATCTCAAAAGTGCTTAACAAAACCGGTAAGTTGTTCACAACCTGAATGATCATCTCTCCCTCTGAAAACTCCACCCAGTCGATATCGGGTAACCCTTCAAAAAAATAGCTCCCTGCATTCTGTGGTGGTATCCCGGGAAAAACTTCACTGCTGTTTTCATAACTCTCAAGAATGCTTTTTTCAGGCTCATTCAGATCTTCAACTATATCTCCAAGAGTTATCGAAGAGGTTACATCAATATCATCTATCAAAACAGGCTCATAATTCAGTATTTTAGTGGTTGTTGCCTGCTCCGGTATTTCCACAAATTCGGACATTTCAACAGAAAAAATGGAGTCCTCTCTTGAAACAAGTCTTATGCTGTTGTCCGGATCGAAAAAGATGAGTGAATCATCCGGTTCGATCAGATCAGCTATGGTAAGGCTGCCATTTGCCAGGGCCAGAGAAAAAGAAGGTTTCATTTCAACCTGTTCAGACAGTTTATCTAAATCAAAATTGTCTTTAACACAGGATTGAAAAACAAAAAGCAGGATCCCTGTAAAAAAAAGGAGCCTTGAATAAAAAAAGAGAGTATTTTTCATCATAATTAATTTAACTTAAACATATATATTTAATTCTCACCCTCTGCAGGAAAGAATAAAGTATTGTCACTGATTAATTATGCCTTCCTCAAGCAGATTAGAAAAAGAGCGGATTTATATTATACTAATGTACGTAATAATTGAATAAAAAGTTATCATTCCCCCCGGTTATTAAATTAAAATAACTCCTTTCCCTATCAAGGAAGCCGATTGAAAAAAGCGACCTCCCTTTTAACGGAAATCCTTGATATAAAGACCCGTCGCTGTTTATCAAATAGATCTTTTTTTGGTTTTGCAGCACAATCCCGGTTTTCCTATTGCCGGCTGCAAAATGGTACATAGATGGCCTGTGGGTAACAGGGTCTTCGAACTCACGGCTGTACAATTTGGTATTATCCTGTTTGTAAACTTCCATCCTCCTGCCATCGGCAAATATAAATTCTCTCTGCCCATCTGAGTCAATGTCATAGTAGTCAAAAAAATGGTCTGCAGTGAAAAAGCCCAACTCCTTTTCTTCCATCCTTCCGTCAAAATATATATACCTTACCCTGCCCTCATTATCAGTAACTGCAAGACGCGGTCCGGGGCTCTCCTCAAAGACAGGGTTATTATTCCGGGAAAGCGGAAAACTTTCGGGAACATTCACCCTTATGTTACCCCTTCTGTCGAGTATATAAACATTATAATAATCTGCAAAAACAATATAATCCCTTCCCCCTGTACGGAAATGTTGAACATTAGTGTGAACCGGATGCTCTGCTCCCCTGAAACCCCATCCGCTCACCTTCTGCCCTTGTTTGTTAAAAACATAAACATTACTGTCACTGCATGGTACAAAAATCCTGTAATTACCATCTCCTTCATAGTCGAATAAGGATAAGCCGTTGCTTGCAGGTGAAGGCAGCGAAAAGGGGTAGCGGTCAACATAGTTCCCGTTCCGGTCCAGAAGGTAAACCTTGTTTTCAGTATTGAACAGCATCTGTAACATCCCGTTGCCGTAATAATCGATTTGGCAAACTTCCCCAAGTACGGGGCCGGAGAGCTGTTTCCTCCACAAAACATTTCCGGTGCCGTCTATCAGATAGATATTATTATTCAGGTCCTGTACAAATACTTCATTCATCCCGGTATTGTGATTCACAATAAACTGCGGCTTGAAATCAATCAATGTGTCCAGCAGTATCTGCCATTCCACATTTTCAGCCGGCTCAGAAAACAAGCTGTAACAGAAAACTGTATTTTGGTATATCATGTTTCTTAGAGAACTGATCTGAATACCGGCACCTTTGAATTCCCCCGGCATTTTAGTATTATAGTCAAACAGGCGGCTCCAGGGGTCATTCAGACACCCGGGGAATATTCGGCTCAAAAGTGAAAAATTGAAGAAAAAATGCAGATTACTTCCTTCAGTAAGATGCAAAGAGTATCGATTATAATAAGGATCAGCCCCCAGGGTGTTTCCCGTTTCAAGGTTTTTAATGATGTATATCAATCCTTCAGAAGATCCTCCAAATAATGCATATTCTTTCCAGAAAGTCATATAGGGTGTATTGATGCCTGAAAATATCCTGCCAAAGAGTATTTCACAGGTGTTGACAACAGGAAATTTATAAATCTCAATATCCCCTGGAATTCCATCTGCATCAACTCCCTGCAGTTTTTCAGAAACCGATTCAAGCTCCTTAATTGCTGCCTTTTCATTATTCATTCTGATTGCAAAAAAAGGAACTGATTCATCAATGTTTGAATTGAACTGATTGAACCATAAAGCAGCCTGACCGTCATAACAACTTCCAAAAAAATCTACAAATCCTTTTCCTGCAATATTCCCGGCATGATCTAATTTTTCGAGATATTCCTCATACCCGCCATATTCTTTGATGAAATCCCGGTAACCTGAATTAAACCGCAATAGATCATCCATTCCTATCGCAATGAAAAACCCGGTATTGGAAGGAATGACCCTTTCAATACTATTTGTGCTTCCGTGAAAGTTGACAAAAAGGTCGAGATATTGCTTTGCATCATCGTTTGTAAGGTTAAACCCGTTTAACATCACTGTCCCCTCCCTGAAATGTATGTCCAGCCCGGCCATCCCGGTAAAACTTTCAAAAAATCTGCTTATTTCACAATATTCCGGAGAGAAAATTCGGGAAACCAACAAAGGTAAATCTTCAAAATCGAAGTAGAGATAGGCATCAGCATCAATCACCGCAGTAGATGCAAGTCTTCTGAAACTGTCACTCCCTTTTATTCCGGTACCTTCAACCAGGGCATCCAGCGACATATCCAGACATGAACCGGGAAAAGCAGCAATCAGTATCCCTTCGGTAATTGCCCATTCAAACATATGTTCCCGGTCATTCTCTTTTAAAAAAGCTGTTTTAATTTCCATACTCCTGTAGATCCTTGAGGTTGTTTCCTGACTATCCACAGCAAACCGGATAATTGCATCATTTACATCAGAAGTTTGCGTCCCGGATGGTAAAGACATATGTAAAACAAAGCTATAACCGTTGTCCTCATTAACATTTAACGATATATAAACGGGGTTGATATCCAGCCATTCAGCCAGATCAGGATAATCTGATGATAAAGAATCGGTTGAATCCAGCACCCGGGCTATACTGTTGACCATTTGATCCTTAATATCTCCACTGAAATATACTGATTCGTCCTTCAGGAATCTGAGTGTGCCGGGAAAATCATTGATTTTGAAAATAAAAGTGGAGCTTTCCGGAACCGCTTCCAGCGGATCAGAGTAATCATAACTCTGATTTTTCATGTGAATATAGCCGGCAATAACTATTGCCAGTAAAATCAGAAAAACCGTAACTGAAAGGATACTTTTCAGCAATGCAGTGCTAATGTATAGTTGTTTAAACCCTGGCATTTTATAAAAGAGAGCTATGGAGAAATATGAATACGGAAAAGTACGGTTTCCTTCGTTGAAAAAATAGTTTATTTTTGCAAAAATAAATGTTCGTTGACTTGGATAGCATTTATTTGAAATAAAATTATCAACAACTGCTGTTGATTTTAAACACCTTTAATTAATACGTTTGACATATGAGCAATATCAGTACTTTAATAACAGGCTCGGGAAGCTATATACCGACTGTCATTATAAAGAATAACGATTTTACAAAACAGACCTTTTTCGAAAAGGATAATACAAAGGTTGACAGACCTGGAGAGATAACCGTCAACCAGTTCAGGGATATTACAGGAATAGCTGAACGGAGATGGGTTAATGAAGATCTGAACACTTCAGATATTGCAGCGATTGCAGCAGAAAGGGCAATTGAAAGTGCCGGGATAGACCGTGAAACAATTGATCAGATAATTGTTGCCCATAATTTCGGCAATGTAATAAAAGGGACTATTCAGACCGACGTTGTTCCCAGCCTTGCCGCCAGAGTGAAAAACATAATCGGGATAAAGAACCCCGGCTGCATTGCATATGATATTATTTTCGGATGTCCCGGATGGTTGCAGGGCGTTATTCAGGCACACTCATATATCATTTCCGGCATGGCAAAGCGTTGTCTGGTTATTGGTGCGGAAACACTGTCGCGTGTATCAGACAAATATGACCGTGACACCATGATCTTTTCCGATGGTGCAGGCGCCACTATTATTGAGGGGGTAGAAACGGCCGAAAGGAAGGGTATTCTTTCAACGGCTGCCGTTACACATTCAAACGAAGAGCTTTATTATCTCTACCTCGGGAAATCAAACGCCCCTGAAAGTGACCCGTTTGTAAGGTACATAAAAATGCACGGTCGTAAAATATACGAATATTCCCTTTCACATGTTCCTGCAGCAATGAAAACAGCTCTTGACAAATCGGGGGTCCCGGTTGAAAAAGTGAAAAAAATACTTATCCACCAGGCAAATGAAAAAATGGATGAGGCAATTGTTAAGAGATTCTACAAAATGTTCGGAATGAGGCCGGATATTTCCGGGATTATGCCAATGAACATACAAAAGCTGGGAAACAGTTCTGTGGCAACAATTCCAACACTTTATGACATGATCATGAAAGATATGTTAACCGAGCACAGCATAAATGAGAATGACATCATCATATTTGCCTCTGTTGGAGCAGGCATGAATATTAATGCCATTGTTTACAAACATTAATTTCCGGCGGTATCAAATTCTTGTCAACTGAAGAATCTTGCTCTTTTGAACTCCTTGCTTCTGTCGAAAAGGTAGCGGTAAGTCACATGTGTTTTGACTATTTTTGCACCTATCTTTTCGGCAACTTTCATCATTGAAGGATTGAAATCGCCTATCCAGTTCATTTCAAGATAACGGTAAGGAAAACCGGATCTGAGAGCAGCGTCGGCAAATGCCTTAATAATCGCACTTTCCACACCTTTGCCCTGGTGAGCGGGAACTACACCGAAAACAACACCGAAGGCTTTGGTGCACCTTTTACGCCATTTGTAGTAAAAAAATTTTAATTTGCCTGCAAAACCAAACTTCCCGTTCAGTTTTTTCACAATCTGGTTCATTTCGGGTATGCTTATGAAAAAAGCAATCGGTTCGTCCCTGTAATAACCAAACCAGATAAGCTTTTCATCCATCACGAGCTTAATACTTTTTAAAATAGACATGGCATGCAGACGTGTTATCTTCTTAACACCGGAATGCCTTACCCATGCCTGATTATAAACAGTACGGAACTCTTCGGCTGCTTTTTTAAGGTTTTTTTTATCAATGTTACTGAAAGAGTAAGCAGGATTTGACAATACCCGCTCTGCTTTTTCCCAGATACTGTCCTCTATACCGTCTGTACTAATGGGGCGACCGTATGTGTACTGGTTGAAGTAATTCCTGAAACCGTATGATTCGAAAAGATCCTTATAGTATGGGAAATTATAGGGCATGCAGTAATTTGGCTCAATGAATCCGTCAACCAGCAGCCCCCACCACCTTTCCCTGTCACCGAAATTGACGGGACCATCCATGGCCTCCATGCCTCTCTCAGCAAGCCACAGGCGACAGCTGTCAAATAAAATAAAAGCGGCATTTTTGTCATTTACACATTCGAAAAAACCTATTCCTCCTGTAGGCTGCTCATTCCTGAAAGCAGTCTTGCGATCAACAAAAGCGGCCACACGCCCCACAGTCACTCCTGAAACATCCATTAAAACCCAGCGGATACATTCGCCATTGCGAAAAGATTTGTTTTCCCTTTTGTCGAAAACTTTTTCCACATCTCTGTTTAGCGGCCGTATCCACGCAGGATCATTTTCATACAATTTAACAGGGAGATTCAGAAATTCTGCTGCAATACTCCTGTCATTAACCTCATGAAGCGAAAATTTATTCTGCATATCTCAGTAATTTCCCGGAAAATCTTCAGACGGTAAAACCATGAATCAAATGTAAATAAAATTTTTTTTCAAAAATGATACACGGTATAAGGAAAAATTACACACAACCTTATGAATCGTCGTGGCAAGATAATATAAAACGTTTGATTTAATAACCCTGATTTGTAAGCACCAAAGATAAAGGATTGCCAGTAAAAACCATTCCCCTGTTTGGTTTATTGAATAATAAAATTTGCAGCTTGCTCATAAGCAGCATTTTGCTTTATGCACATTTTTATATATGTAAAAAGTCTCTATTTTTGCATTCTGCAACGCTGTTTGAAACAATATCATATAGATCTTGAGTATTGTATATTGTCATCAGAAATAAATATAATTATTTCAAAAAAACCATATAAATGTTATCAATAAGGGAACTTTACAAAATAGGATACGGACCGTCTTCAAGTCATACTATAGGATGCGGATTAGCAGGCGAGATATTTATGGAACGGAACAAGAATGCCGGCTCATGGGCTGTAACACTTTACGGAAGCCTTGCAGCAACAGGCAGGGGTCACAACACTGATGCCGCACTTAAAAAAGTTTTTGAACCTAATGAAATTGAGATCAGATGGAAGCCTGAAATCAACCTTCCTCTTCATCCAAACGGGATGGTTTTCGAAGCTTATGACAGCAGGGGAGAAAAAATTGATTCCTGGGAGGTTTACAGTACCGGGGGCGGAGACCTTAAAGACACAGACGGAAGGATTAAGAGAAAAAATATATACAAACATGATAACCTGAGCGGTATTATAAAATATTGCAAAAAAGAAGGAAGGTCTTTGTGGGAGTACATTGAAGAAAATGAAGGGAAAGAGATATGGGAGTATCTTGAAAAAGTCTGGGAAGCAATGAAAGCATCAATTAAAAGAGGCATTGAGAAGGAAAGAGTGCTGCCCGGTTCGATAAGGCTTGGAAGGAAAGCAGGCATATACCACACAAAATCCGGAAACTCAAATGAATCTATCAGAAATATCGGATTAAGGTTTTCTTATGCACTGGCCGTATCCGAAGAAAATGCTTCAGGCGGACGCGTAGTTACTGCACCTACATGCGGCTCTTCGGGGGTTCTGCCTTCAGTACTCTATTTTTTACAGAAACAAAACGATCTTCCTGTTAAGAGGATTGTGAGAGGACTTGCTACTGCAGGACTCATAGGCAATATTGTTAAGACAAATGCTTCTGTTTCCGGTGCTGAAGCTGGGTGCCAGGCAGAGATAGGAACTGCATCTGCAATGGCTGCAGCTGCAGCTACTCAAATTCTGGGCGGGTCTGTCACTCAGATTGAATATGCAGCTGAAATGGGAATTGAGCATAATCTGGGACTTACATGCGACCCTGTTGGTGGGTATGTTCAAATACCCTGCATTGAAAGGAATGCAATTGCCGCCGGCAAAGCCTTTGAATGTGCAGTATATGCTATTTTTTCAGATGGAGGACATAAAATAGCATTTGATCAGGTTGTAAAAACAATGGCTGAAACTGGCAGGGATATGCAGATCGCCTACCGTGAAACCGGTATTGGCGGACTGGCAAAAAGCTGGCAACCTTTCAGGTAATTGCAGACCAGCAGCATTTTACAGTCTTCATCACGGAAAGATTATCAATTTTTTTCGGCGTTTTTTGGCGGGGGGCTCCATTTAAGGAGGATGCGGCCAATATTTGTTGAATAACTGGTTATTACCCTCAGCATTGTAATTATCTCAAGGTGGGTTTCCGAACTTTGTATTGACTTTTCAACTGAGCTGCCAAGACGCTCATAATGCTGCTTTTCAATTTCAAAAGAGATATTTCTGTATTTTCTGTGTTTAACCTCCATCTCCTGTGCCTTTTCAAGATTAACGCTGGAAAAGACTTCAATGGCACGGCTAAGCTGTTTTATAGCATTTTCATGAATTTCAAGTATCTCTTCCCTGCCCTCCTCTGAGAACTGGTAATCGTTTTCTATCCATACAATTGCCTTACGGTACAATCTTGAGGATATTACATCTGCAATCTGCTCCAGCTCCTTTACAGTGTAGAACATCTGGAAAGATTCATTTGTTCTGTCTTTAGACATGCCTTCATGAGTTATTTTCAGAAGGTAATCTTTTACCTGGTCTCTTAAAAAGTTAACCTTTCTCTCCTTTTTTGCAATCTCAGGAAGCACTGACTTGTCCTTCTCAAGAAAGGCGGGAGGAAAATCACGCACCATTTCCCTGACTGTCTCTCCCATCCTTATAACTTCCTGTTTTGCAATATTCAATGCCAGAGCTGGTGTTTTAAGCATACTTTCATCCAGATGCCTGACTTTGAACTCCGGTTCGGAATATGAGACTGCGGGTGGAACCAGGCGGTCAAAAAACCGGCTGAAAAACCCGGTAAAGGGTAGTATTACAAAAGCAGCTACGATATTGTATACTGTATGCGCATTGGCTATCTGACGGGGAACAGCTTCGGCTCCCGTTCCGTTAACATGATCCGGACGGGGTGAAATAATCTCAATAAAAGAGGCGAACGAAGATATCCACCAAATGAAAAGCAGCACTGTCAATATCTTGAAAACAAATGTGGCAAGTGCAACTTTACGCGCCTCCCTGTCGGCTTTTAAACTTGCCAGTCCGGTTGTAAAAGCGGTACCGATATTGGAACCGAACATCATCGGGATGGAAGCATCCAGGCTAAGCAATCCCTGCGAACCCAGTATTATAATTATTCCGATAAACGCAGCACTGCTTTGAAGTACAACTGTAAACAAAATCCCTATCAAAATGCCTGCAAGGGGATTTTCAAGCCTTACCAGAAACTCTAAGAAGGGCTCATAGGTCCTGACAGGTGCCATTGATTCCGAAATAACGAACATCCCGTAAAAAAGTATTCCCATCCCAAGCAAAGATTCACCTATATTCCTGTAAAGCTGGTTCTTTGAAAAAGCATAAATGGCAAAACCTGTTGCAACAATAAGCAGGGAATACTCGGTTATTCTGAAAGCTATGAGCTGAGCCGTAACAGTAGTGCCTATCCCTGTGCCCAGGATCATTGCAAGCGTTTGCCTGAACTTCATAAGTTTTGAATTTACAAAACTGACAAGCATTGCGCTGGTAGTACCGCTGCTCTGGGTCATTACAGTTGCAAAGGCACCAGCACCCATTGCGACAAAACGATTCTCCGTTATATTGCTCAGGATGCCCCTCATCTTGTCACCTGCCCATTTAAGCAACCCCCTGCTGAGCATTTCTATTCCAAAAAGAAAAAAGGCTAGCCCGCCAACAAGGCCCAGGATCATGATGAAAAGAGAGTTTTCCACTCCTTCTCCTCCGGTATATGTCCAGGAAGAGGAGACAAAAAGAAGAATTACAACAAAAACCCTAATTGTCAGCATACTGTTGAAAAGGATATTTTAAAAAGGCTTGAAACCGATTATTTCCCTGACTTCACGAACAGTCCGGGCAGCTTTTTCCCTGGCTTTGCCGGCTCCCGTTTGAACAACTTTTCTGAGGTATTCATCATCGGCGGAAATTTCAATAATGCGCTCCCTCAGCGGTTTAACAAAAGCATTCAAGTCCACTGCAAGCTGTTTTTTGAGATCTCCGTACCTTATCTGGCAGAGATTATACTTTTCCCTGAAATAATTAACTGTGGCGGGGTCAGAAACAAACTCCATTATTGTGAACAGATTCTTCACAGGTTCGCTCATATTCTGGTAGTTTTCAACCGGACCGCTGTCTGTAACAGCTGACATCACTTTTTTCCGAATGACTTTTTCACTGTCTGTAAGGTAAATACCATTTCCCTCAGACTTGCCCATTTTACCTGTTCCGTCAAGACCAGGGATCTTTACAAGTTCTTTCCCGAAATTATATGCCTCCGGTTCAGGGAAGAATTCAACTCCGTACATATTATTGAAACGCCGGGCAAATTTACGGGTCATCTCAAGGTGCGGTTCCTGGTCTTTTCCAACGGGTACTTTTGTAGCTTTGTGAATAATAATATCTGCAGCCATGAGCACAGGATAAGTCAGTAGGCCTGCATTAACATTTTCCGGCTGCAACCGCACTTTATCCTTGAAAGTTGTCGTTCTCTCAAGTTCTCCCACATATGCCATCATATTAAGCAAAAGGTACAGTTCGGCCACCTCTTGTACATCACTTTGCAGATATATTGTTGCTGTTTCAGGATCTATACCGCATGCAAGATATTCTGAAAGAACCCGCCTTACATTACCATGCAGGTCAGCAGGGGTTGGGTGGGTTGTAAGTGAATGATAATCTGCAATAAAAAAGTAGCAATCGTTTTCATGCTGCATTTTTGTAAAATTGCAAATGGCTCCGAAATAATTCCCAAGGTGAAGATTTCCGGTAGAACGTATACCGCTGACAACTGTTTCCATTTTTTTTTATTTTAGTCTACAAAATTAGCAAATATCAATTAAATATTATCTGCGAATAATCAGACACGATCAGATGAAAAAAAATCCGGTGAAGCGAAGCGGATATTTATGTGAGCAGATGCTCCGGTTGAACAATTATTTGTATGCCTTCAATCTGTTTCTGCAAAATTTATGTGCATGATAAAAGTCTGTTATCTTTGCATTTTAAAGCAGAGGAAAAACCTTACAGAAAAAAATATGACAACTACCAGGCAAAACAAGGTCTCAAGACTTATTCAAAAAGAGCTGGGGGATATCTTTCAAAAACAGGGCAACAACCTTTATCATGGAGCAATGATAACAGTTACAGTGGTCAGGATAACCGCTGATCTGAGCCAGGCAAAGGTATATCTGAGCCTCTTCCCACCTGCAAAAAAAGATGAAATATTTACGGCTGTCAATGAAAAAAATAAAGCCGTCAGGCATGAGCTTGCAAAGAGGGTCAAAAATCAGCTGCGGATAATCCCTGAACTGAAATTTTTTATTGACGACAGTCTGGATTATATGGAAAAAATTGATACCCTGCTTAAAACATGAAAGCGGAAGATAATCATCGTACGGGGAAATAATGATTGTTTTAAAATAAATAACTGCAAATGAAATATGACCCCCTGAAAAAAGAAGCAGGCGGCTTTTTCAACCGCTTCAAAATAACCAGAATACTGTTTTACCGAATTCTTGATATGCTTCTGCTCCGGTCATGGTATATCAGAAAAGAACTGAGGAGATGGGCGCAAACAAAAGATAATAAGGAAAGGGATATCAAAATTCTTGATGCCGGAGCAGGATTCGGGCAATATGTCTATTTTTTGTCCGGTTTAAGTAAAAATTTCAGGGTTAAGGGAGTTGACCTTGACAAAGGATTGATCTCAGAGTGTAAAAATTTTTTCACGCATACCAGCCGGGGTGACCGTGTTGATTTTGAAGCAGCCGATTTGACTGAATTTTCAGAAGAAAGCAGCTACAATCTAATACTTTGTGTTGATGTTATGGAACACATTAAAAACGATATCAATGTATTCTCAAACTTTCACAAGTCACTTGTCAACGGCGGCACGCTGCTTATATCAACACCTTACGGTGACGACGCTGCCATTGATGCAAAGAAGGGCACTCCATTTGTTGATGAGCATGTAAGGCATGGATACACCCCGTACAGTATTAGACAGAAATTGGAAAAAGCAGGTTTTTCAGACATTAAAACAGAATTCTCATATGGCCGGTTCGGCCACATTGCATGGAAACTCTCCATGAAATACCCAGTTATGCTATATAATAAAAGCAGGTGGTTATTCCTTTTTATCCCTTTTTATTATATAATTGTATTGCCGTTTTGCATTGCACTGAACTATGCCGACCTCAAAAAAAGAAACTCTTCGGGAAGGGGACTGATAATAACGGCCCGGAATAAAACTGTAAAATAACTGCTGCAGAGTGAAACTTCCATTATACATAGCCACACGGTACCTTTTTGCAAAGAAATCGCAGAATGTGATAAATATTATATCAGCCATTTCGGTAGCTGGTGTTGCATTAGGAACAATGGCACTTATTGTGGTACTTTCAATTTTCAACGGATTTGACAACCTCATACAATCCCTTTTCAGTGTATTTGATCCTGACCTGAAAATAGAAATTGTTGAAGGGAAAACCTTTGTGCCGGATGAAAAGATAATGGAAAATATAAGGACTCATCCGGGTGTTCAGCATTATTCAGAAATTCTTGAAGAAAATGCACTTCTTGTTTATGACGACAGGCAACATGTAGTAAGGATGAAAGGGGTGGATGATAACTTCATTAATGTAAGCGGTGTTGATACCATGATAATACGGGGTGAATATCTTCTGACCGATGAACATAACAATAATTACACCGTAATGGGGAGGGGAGTGGGAAATATTCTGGCAGTAGGACTCAGTTTTATAACACCGGTAAATGTATACATGCCAAGCCGTACAGCACCTCCAACATTAAGCCCGGAAAGGGCATTCAACAGGCAGATAATTTTCCCGTCAGGTATATTTTCAGTGGAACAGGAAATCGATACTGAATATATCCTTGTGCCTCTTGGTTTTGCCAGACAGATACTTGAGTATAACAATGAGGTAACATCCCTCCACATAAAGGTAGATGATGGTTTCCGGGAAAGAAATATCAGGAATGATCTTCAGGATATGTTTGGTGAAGATTACAGGGTAATGGACAGGTACGAGCAGCATGAATGGCTCCATAAACTTATGCAAACAGAGAAGTGGGCAATATTCCTTATTCTCTCCTTCATTATCCTGATTGCCTCTTTCAACATTATAGGCTCCCTCACAATGCTTATAATTGAAAAGAAAAAAGATATGGCAGTCCTGAGGAGCCTTGGAGCTGACAGGAAGCTTGTTCACATGATCTTTCTCATTGAGGGATGGATGATCTCGATTGCAGGAGCCGTTACCGGCCTTTTTACAGGAGCAATTGTCTGCATTTTACAGATGGAGTATGAAATAATAAAACTTTACGGTACAGGTACTTTTATTATTGATGCCTATCCGGTTGACCTCAGGTTTATGGATTTTATATATGTTTTTTTCACGGTTATTTTCATTGGATTCCTTTCCGCGTGGTACCCCGCAAGATATGTAATGAAACATTATCTCTCAGAAGATGAACAACTTTAATAACTGTTATTAATCCTCTCTTCCCCCCCTACTAAGTCATTCTGCGCACTTTAACAGGTTTTGCACTCTTACTAAAGTTGCACCATTATCATAACAAGCTGTTGAAGTTTGTAATTTACTTTAACAGCAAGGCTTTTATGAAACCTATTGAGGTTTGTTACGTAAACATTTAAGCATTTTGTGCTGATTAAAAGCAAATTAATTCTTTGCAAATGAACTATATAAGCAGGAAAATACTGGTTCTGATTATTTTAATTTTCATTCCTGCAGCCGCTGTGGCTCAGTTTGAAATAGTTTCCGTTACAGCTGAACCCGTTTCATGTAATGAAGGTGATGACGGAAAAATAACAATAACAATCAGCGGGGGCTCACCGCCCTATACTTACCAGTTTTTCAATTCTACCAGAAGCCTCAGCGGAAGTGCAACATCTAATGAACAGACATACACATTTGAGAACCTGATGTCTGGTTACCATGTTGTTTTTGTAAACTATGCTGACAGCAATGAAGATCCTTTATCTCAACCTGTTACCGTTAGTCAGCCCGATCCGCTTACAATAAATTTCACCCCTGATCCTGCTGCCGTATGTGAGAACAGTGATCTCTTGCTAAACGCCAATCCTGCAGGAGGAAACGGAGGTTACATACATGAATGGTCGGGTCCTGATATAGTTTATCTTGACCGTACCGACATTGCTGATCCTGTTTTTACCCCGGAAGCCACCGGGACATTCAGTCTGACATATACAGTTACCGATGCCAGGGATTGTAGTGCAAGTGACGATATTACCGTTACTGTTTATGAAGGTATTGAAGCATCACTTAGCCAGGAAGATATAACATGCTTCGGTTACGATGATGGCTCTATAACAATTGGTGGGGTGACCGGAGGATCAGGTGATTATGAATACACAACAGACGGGGGGATTAACTGGGCTACATCACCCGATTTTTCAGGCCTTTCACCGGGAACATATGATGTAAGGATAAGAGATGCAATATCTGAAGGCTGTGAAGTAATACTTGATCCGGCACTTGTGCTTTCAGAGCCGGAAGAGCTGACAGCTGATGCAACACCTCACCATATTACCTGTAACGGAGCAGATGACGGAAGTATCACACTTGATGTTTCAGGGGGCACCGAACCCTGCTCCTTCCTCTGGGATTCGGGAGAAACAACCCAAAATATAGAAAATCTGGAACCCGGAACCTATTCCGTAACGGTAACAGACAACAAAGGGTGCAATACAACCGCCGGGGCAACAATAGAGGAACCAGACGAGCTTATTGCTGAAGCAACGCCTCACCATATAACCTGTAACGGTGAAAATGACGGAAGTATCACGCTTGAAGTTTCAGGGGGCACCGAACCCTACTCCTTCCTCTGGGATTCGGGAGAGACAACCCAAAATATAGAAAATCTTGAACCCGGAACCTATTCCGTAACGGTAACCGATAACAACGGGTGCAATACCACCGCAGAGGCAACAGTTGAGGAACCGGACGAACTGGTTGCCGTGGCAACACCTCACCATATTACCTGTAACGGAGCAGATGACGGAAGCATCACACTTGATGTTTCAGGGGGCACCGAACCCTACTCCTTCCTCTGGGATTCAGGAGAGACAACCCAAAATATAGAAAATCTTGAACCCGGCACCTATTCCGTAACGTTAACCGACAACAGCGGGTGCAATACCACCGCAGAGGCAACAGTTGAGGAACCGGACGAACTGGTTGCCGAGGCAACACCTCACCATATTACCTGTAACGGAGAGAGTGACGGAAGCATAACACTGGAGGTGTCAGGAGGGACTGAACCCTACTCTTTCCTCTGGGACACAGGAGAAACAACCCAAAATATTGAAGACCTGGCAGCAGATACATATTCGGTTACGGTTACGGATAATCAGGGTTGCCAGACTACCGCGCAGACTAAGGTTATTGAACCTGATCCAATATTTGTAAGCTTCAGTGCACCTGCTATAACCACCTGCTACGGTGACCCGGGGAAGATTATTCTTGATGCTGAAGGAGGTCTGGGAACACTGGTTTACTCAATTTCTGAGATACAGTGGATCCCCGGAGAATTCCAGGAGTCAGGAACATTCGAAGACCTTGCCGGCGATACTCCCTATTACGGTTTTATAAAGGACCCGGAGACCGGTTGCCTTGCCTATGCAAACGATGGCAACAGCATAACCATCAACCAGCCGTCTGAGATACTTTACACCGTTACCGAAATAACCGATGTAAGCGACTGCAGCTACAACGATAACGGTGAAATAAAAATTTCAGCGCCTTCCGGGGGAAGCTCCCCTTATTCGTATTTTATAAACGGAGATTCAAATGAAGGATCAAGGACTTTTTCAGATCTCCCTGCTGGATATCACCTTATAGAGGTTATTGATTCAAAAGGATGTGTCAAGCCCGAAGAAGTGGAGGTTGGCGGTCCGGAACCTCTGATTATTGAAGATATTAATGTTAGTGATATTACAACATGTTACGGTGATGAAACGGGTGAAATAGAAATAATTGCTTCGGGGGGCACCGGTTCACTTGAATACGCCCTGGACGAAGGTGAATACGGAACATCCACTGTTTTCGCATCCCTGCCTGCCGGTGAATACCTGGTTACGGTAAGAGACGAAAATCTTTGCATTGCAGAAACACTGGTTACTGTTGATGAGCCTGACCCATTGCAGATAGAAACGGAAAAAACCGATCTTACCTGCTTCGGCAGTGACGACGGTACAATTACAATAAATGTGGATGGCGGCGGCGAACCATACGAGTATTCTGTTGACAATGGTGATACATACCATGAGGAGAATAATTTTACCGGACTGGCAGCGGGTACATATGAGATTAAAGTAATGGATTCCGGAGGATGTGCCCAGTCAGGCGACATTATAAGTATTGAAGAACCCGGCCAGATTGTAATTACAGCTGAAAGCCGGGAAAATGACACCGGTTGCCCCGGAACGGGAATACATACGGGGACAATAACCATTGAAGCATCGGGAGGTACCGGCACATTACTCTATTCAATTAACGGTGGCACTTCGTTTGAAGACAACGGTGGCAATTTTACAGAACTTGCTGCCGGAACATATAACATTGAAGTAAAAGACCAGAATAATTGCTCGGTATCAGGGAGCACTATCGAACTTATAAATGAAACCGATCCTATCTCAGTGGAAACTGTATCAGTAACAAATGCAAGCTGCAATAAATTCACTGAAGACGGTGAACTTATTATTGAAGTATCAGGAGGTTCTGGTAATTACACATTTATATGGTCTAACGGTGAAACAACCCGCGACCTTACAGGAGTTGGTGCAGGCGATTACCTTCTTACAATAACTGACGATATCGGTTGTGAATATGAATATTTTGCAACTATCAGTCACGAAAACTTTATAGAAGTCACCATTGATGCTGAAACTCCGGTTTGCACCGGGGAAAGCACTCTGCTTAACACTGAAGTGACCTCCGGGAGTCCGGTTTCAGAGTGGTTGTGGACTTCTTCTTCAGGTGAAAATATTGAAGCGATTCCTGACCCTGTTGTCACACCGTTGGATGAAACCACTTACACTGTCAGAGCAACAGAAGTGAACGGTTGTTATGATGAGTATTCTGTAGTTGTTGATGTTCATCCGTTGCAGGGAATCTCGGCTGGAAACGATACTACCATTTATCCGGGTTCAACTGTAACACTTACTGCAACAGGAGGTGTATTTGAATCATACAGCTGGGCTCCTTCAACCGGCTTGAGTGTGATTGACGAACAGGAAACAGAGGCTACTCCACCCGAACCAATATTGTATTATGTTACAGGAATAACAGCAGAGGGATGTGCCGAAACCGATTCAGTATTCATAGACATACTTAATACTTTAAAACCTGTTACGGGCTTTACACCAAATAATGATGGCACAAACGATGTTTGGGTAATTGAAAATGCTGATGAATATCCGGAAATAGAGGTTGAGGTCTATAACCGCTACGGGCAGAGAGTTTTTTATTCCAGGGGATACACTGATGACAAAAGGTGGGACGGCACCTTCAACGGCAGGGAACTCCCGGTAGGGACATATTATTATGTAATTACCGTGAATAAAGGTGCAGTGGCAAAACCACTTACGGGCCCCGTTACAATTGTCAGATAATAACGAATTAAAAAAACGGAAATGCGCAATTTTCTTAATATAAAATCGCCGGCAGGCAGCAGCAAAAGAGGAAACCATTGTAAGACGGGGTTTGCCCGGATGAGAAATATGCTGTATTTGACATTCATCTCTCTTCTGGTAAGTGTAAGCGTGGTGAAAGGACAGCAAGTACCTCATTTCACACAGTATATGTTCAATGACTATGTGATAAATCCCGCAATAGCAGGAACACACAGCTATTACCAGGTGCGCCTCAACAGCCGCCTTCAGTGGGTAGGCATTACAGATGCACCCCAGACAAACAGCCTGAGTGTATATGGGCCTCATACATCAAAAGATATGGGTTTCGGAGGCCACGTTTATACAGATGTTGCAGGCCCCACAAGCAGGAACGGTTTGTACGGAACTTACGCATACAATATAGTTTTAAATGATAATATGCGACTATCAATGGGTGCTTCCGCAGGTATTGTTCAAAGCAAGATAGATGGTACAAGGATTACATTTCATGAACCGGATAATATCCCTTCCCTTGAATCTGTTGCCTCTACCTTTGTGCCGGATGCTTCAGTAGGCCTGTACCTTTATGCATCCAATTTTTATGCAGGATTTTCAGCCCACCAGTTATTCAATAATAAGCTGAACTATTATGAGAACAGTACCGGTCTGAACAAATTAAAAACCCATTTTTACCTTACGGGCGGTTACACATATGCAATCAACAGCGATTTCATTATTGAACCATCTATCATTATTAAAGGTATCATGCCTGTCCCGGTTCAGGCTGACCTCAGCGTAAGAGCATATTACAGGGAGATGTTATGGATGGGTGCAGCTTTCAGAAGCCGGGACGCCGCATCAGTTCTAATTGGATATATACATGATGAAAGATTCTATTTTGGCTACTCATACGACATAAGCTTCTCCGGTATCAGAACTCATAACTCGGGCACACACGAAATTATGCTGGGAATGCGTTTTAACCCGATAAAGAAGTAGGTAACCATCTTTAATTATGAGTCGTTTGCTTGTTATTTTTTCCTTAATATTAATAGTTGTTGCTGCATGCAGTACAAATCCGCTGGGCCCTCCGGGAAAGGATATTATTCCCCCGGATGATCTTGTTAATTTGCTTACCGACCTGCACTATTTTGACGGAGTGATATCTCATCACAACGATATATTAGATAAAAGTGACAGTATTGATTATTATTCGGAAATTTTCAGCAAGCACGGAGTCGACAGGATTCAATTCGAAAAATCTATGAATTATTACGCATTTGATCCTGCTAATTTTGAACGGATGTACGAACAGGTGGTTGAAAAACTCAACAGACGGCAATCAGAGTTGTCTGCAATTACCAGAGAAGACCCGGAAGCATTTGAAACTGAAAATATCTGGGACAGGAAAAGTAATTGGAGTTTCCCTGATGACGGGGCAAACGAATTGATAGATGTGGATGTGGCCGTTGAAGGACCCGGTATTTATACTTTTTCAGCCCAGATTAGAATGCAGCCACAGGATTTTTCTGAAAATCCACGTATTACACTTTGGTTCTGGTATGATGACGGTACTGAAGAAGGTTACAGGGATTATTTTGACGAAGAAAGGATAACCAAAGATGGCAGGCTCAGGAATTATTCTATTACTAAAGAGCTTACCGACACAAACGTAACAAGGCTGAGAGGCAAAATCCTTAATCACAGCAACCCTGATTCAATATGGGTTAAACATGCAGATGTATACAATATAAAGCTGGAATACCAGAATATGCCTTAAAGTGAAACTCCGGATTAAGGTAAATAGCAGGATGATATTACCTGCTGAAACAACAAAAAATCAGGACTCTTTTTGCCTGAGGAATAATACAGCCTCCCTGTCGTATTTCAGTATATGGTTTTCGAACCAGTTTTTCAGAAATTCATACATATCATCACAAACATTCTCCTTGCCTTTCCTGAAATCTTCCTGGAATTTGATTACCCTTTCAATAAAATTGTTGTGATTCTCTTTATGACGGGCGAAATCGGGATAACCACGTTCCTTCAGGTATATTTCCTCATTTACCAGATGGTTTTCTGCATAATAGACGAGAGAGAAAAATATATCGGATATATCCTCCCTGCAGGGTTTCGTGGATATTGCGTTGTGAAGATTATTGAGAATATCAATGAACTTCTTATGGTGTATATCGATCAGATCAAGGTTTACGCTGTATTCTTCTTTCCAGGCAAATGGGCCGGAAGGATTTTTTGCTGTCATACCACTTGAGGTTATCAATTATTAAATATTTTATTGATACAAAATTAAGGCGAAAATCTGTCCACACAATGACAATTATCATCCGATCAGTTAACTGCAGAAGGAAATCTGCCTTGCTCAATTGAACCGCTTTGCTTTCCAATAATTATTTTCTTCTGCCAGTGTATAATTTTTGATGAAAAAATTTTATTTACATTTGCATTTTTTGTCTATAATATGGCTACTTTTCTCTTCGATAAAATAGTATTCGGTCCGGTCAAAAGCAGAAGACTTGGCACTTCACTTGGGATAAACCTTTTGCCTACCAACTCCAAGTGGTGCAGTTTCAACTGTATTTACTGCGAATGTGGATGGACTTCTCCCCGACCATATAACGTAAATCTTTACCCATCAAGAAAGAAGGTGCAGGAAGACCTGAGGCAGATGCTCAAGAATATGAAGAGTGAAGGAAGCCGTCCTGATGTAATAACATTTGCAGGTAACGGGGAGCCTACAATTCATCCTGAATTTGCCGGCATAACCGAAGATACGGTTTCACTCAGGAATGATTTTTTTCCTGAGGCCCGAATTGCGGTGCTGTCAAATGCAAGTATGATTCAAAGGGATGATGTATTCAGGGCTCTTAAAAAGGTTGACCAGAACATTCTCAAGCTCGATTCAGGGATTGAAAGCACCATCAGATTTTTAAACCAGCCTCCACCGGAATTCAGTCTTGATGAAGCAGTGAAAAAACTGCTGCTTTTTAAAGGCGATTTTATTCTGCAAACATTATTCATCAAGGGGTCATACAAAGGCAAGAATGTTGACAACACAACTGAAACTGAGTTAAACGCCTGGTTGCCCCTTGTCAGGAAATTGAATCCCCGTGAGGTTATGATATACACTATTGCACGTGACACTCCGGTGAGAGGATTGAAAAAAGTATCCCCTGAAAAGCTGAAGGCAATAGCTGAAAAAGTAGAAAGCTACGGGATCCCGGTAAGCATATCTGCATAAGAAATTTGATACCGGTTTTCTATTTGATTAACCGAAATATGCAAATAATTGTCGGCTGTACGGAAAAAAATACTGGTTTGTCCGCTTGACTGGGGACTGGGACATGCAACCCGCATGATTCCGCTGATATCTCTTCTGAAAAAGGATTTCGAAGTTATAACGGCTGCCGGAGGTAATGCACGCCTTGTAATCAAAGATGCCTTTCCTGACTTAAAATGTTACAATTTGCCCGGAATGAAAATTACCTACCCGGATAGTAATTTCATGAAAGGCGCTATAAAAAGGATCCCCGGATTTCTGTTTCACTCTGTAAGGGAATTTTTTCTTGCCCGCAGATTAGTTAAGACGTTAAAGCCTGATATAATCATATCAGATAACCGCTACGGGGTTTTCAACAAAAGAGCATTTAGCATAATTATCACCCATCAGCTATTTGTCTTCATCCCCGGAAAACTTAAAGTTTTCCGGTCAGCCATCTCTTATGCTTTAAATAAAGCCTGCAATTTTTTTGACGAATGCTGGATTCCTGACATTCCGGGGAAATACAGTCTTTCCGGATTAATATCACAGCCTGCCCTGAAAAAGGAAAAATACTTTCATACAGGTTGGCTCAGCCATTTTTCAATATTTAAAAATATCCCTTCTCATACTGAAAAAAAAGTATGGAGGGTGATAGCAATAATCTCGGGTCCTGAGCCACAGAGGTCGATTTTTGAGGATATACTAACAAAACAGCTTTCGCCGGCAGAATTTCCGTCACTTATGGTTAGCGGCCTCCCTGCAAAGAACAAGGTTTCCCCCACTCAGTCAGGAAACCTCAAAAAAATCCCCTATATGAAGACCGGTGAACTTTTGCATGCCATCAACAGATCCGAAACAGTAATATGCAGAAGCGGCTACAGTTCAGTCGCCGACATGGCAACACTCGGGAAGCGGGCAATATTCATACCCACTCCCGGCCAGCCCGAACAGGAGTACCTGGCCGGGAGACTTAAACAAAAAGGCTGGTATTACAGTGAAAAACAAGGTAATTTTGATCTTTTAAGGGCACTTGAGTTATCGGAAGAATATTCATTCCCCGCTCCGGGGTATAATCCCGGGTTGCTGGCAGGATTGATAGAAAAGCTTAAAAATCACGAGAGATAGAAGACCATTATCATGACTGCTGTCCCGGAAAGAAATCCTGTATAAACCTGTGATGGGCTGTGTGCCTTCAGTTCAATTCTTGAAAAGCCAAGCAGGCCGGCAGCAATTAAAACCAGCATGATATAGGCGGCAAGGTTGACAGAAAAGAAGAATGAGAGAGAAATCAGCAGTCCTGCCAAACCTCCCACTCCAACCATATGGGCACTGATTTTCCAAAAAAAAGATACCGCAAAGACCAATCCAACAGATATAATAACACCTGTCATAAATAAATACAGAGCTCCGGGCAAGAACCCGGACATAAGGCGAAAAGTGAACAAGTAGACAATCAGAGTAAAAAAAAGCGGAAGCACCCTTTCCTTGAGGGTGTTCATATGAACACTCGATACCATCCGGAACAACAATAAAAGTGGTATTAAACACAAGGGAAGTAAAAAAGTCCCTGAAAATACGATCAAAAATATGGCTCTTTTCTGTTCAAATGTTAAACTCCCGATGTTTACGCCCGAAAGATAAATCAGCAATATGCCGAACGAGGTCATTAACAGCGGATGAAAAATAATAGATAAAACTTTTGCCGTCTTTTTTTGCATACTTAACTAGACGAAATTTTTACAGAACTTTCCTCAATCTGGCAACCGGTATATTAAGTTGTTCGCGGTACTTGGCAACCGTGCGCCTTGCAATACTGTAGCCTTTTTCTTTAAGAATTGCCGCCAGCTTTTCATCAGTAACAGGTTTCCTTTTATCTTCATTCTCGATACACTCTTTCAGAATAGATTTGATCTCCCTTGTTGAAACTTCTTCTCCGGCTTCATTCTGCAAACCTTCAGAGAAAAAATATTTCAGCGGGTATATCCCGAAATGCGTCTGGATATACTTGCTGTTTGCAACCCTGCTTACAGTCGATATGTCAAGTCCCGTTTTTTCTGCAATATCTTTAAGTATCATGGGCTTTAGCTTCGTCTCGTCACCGTCGGCAAAAAAAACCTTCTGGTATTCGAGAATTGCGTTCATGGTAACCATAAGAGTGTTCTGCCTTTGAATTATGGCATCAATAAACCATTTTGCAGAATCGAGTTTTTGCTTGACAAAAGTGATGGTTTCTTTGTCTTTTTTTGATTTGCCGTCTTTCTTCCCGTTTATATTTTCAAGCATTTCACAGTAAGTCCTGTTAAGTTTCAGATCAGGGGTATTGCGGATATTTAGATTCAGGATGAATTCACCGTCAACATAGTCAAGAATAAAATCGGGCACAATCTGGTATGAAGGATTTGTAACAGAATCGCTGTAAAGACTGCCGGGTTTGGGATTGAGCTTAAGAATCTCGTTTATTGCTCCTTTCAGCTCATGTTCAGATATATCAAGTCTTTTTATAATCTTATCATAATGCTTCTTGATAAATTCTTTGAAATAACCTTTTATTATTGTGTGCCCCAGCTCAACGGAATCTGCGCTTTGATCCTTGCGGCTTATCTGAAGTAAAAGACATTCCTGCAAGTCGCGTGCCCCCACACCCGGAGGATCAAAGTCTTGTATAACCCTGAGCACTTCATAAAGCTCCGCTTCATCTGTTTTAATATTTTGTGAAAAAACAAGGTCATCTGCAATTGCATCAAGTCGGCGCCGCAGGTAGCCGTCCTCATCGAGGTTGCCGAGTATTTGCCTTGCCAGCATCTGACTGCGCTCATCAAGTGAGCACAATCCGAGCTGACTCTCAAGATGAGACCTGAAAGTCGATTCGGTACCGAGAGGTATCTCTTCCCTTTTATCGTCTTTGGAGTAATTGCTTATGTTTAGACGGTAAGCAGGGGTCTCATCATCTTCAATGTAGTCTTCAAAAGAAAATTCGTCCTGGTCCTCCCCTGCACTATCTTCTCCGGTATCCACCTCATCTGCATTTTCTTCGGGAGTATGTTCTTCACCTTCTTCCAAAGCGGGATTCTCCTCCAGCTCCTTCTTTATCCGTTGCTCAAGCTGCATTGTCGGGACTTCCAGCAGCTTTATCATCTGAATTTGCTGTGGTGAAAGTTTTTGAAGAAGCTTCTGCTGTAATCTTTGCTTTAACATATCTTTTCAGCGCTCTGTCCTGACGGCAATTTACAAAATTTTCAAATAAGAAATGCTGCAAAAGAGATTTCAATATTCCTGTAAATTCTTTGATGAAAAAAAACCGGAAAAGGAGAATCAGAACTCTGCATTATTCGGAGTCCTTGGAAAAGGTATGACATCACGTATATTGCTCATTCCTGTAACAAAAAGCATAAGCCTCTCGAATCCCAACCCAAAACCACTGTGGGGAGCGGTTCCAAAACGGCGTGTGTCAAGATACCACCACAATTCATCTCTTGGAATATTCATTTCCTTAATCCTCTTCTCCAGTTTATCCATATCCTCTTCCCTCTGGGAACCACCAATTATTTCTCCTATCCTTGGGAAAAGCACATCCATTGCCCTCACTGTTATGCCGTCATCGTTCTGTTTCATATAAAAAGCTTTTATCTCTTTTGGATATCCGGTTATTATAACAGGTTTTTTGAAGTGCTTCTCAACAAGAAATCTTTCATGCTCGGACTGCAGATCAGCACCCCAGTGATTCGGAAATTCAAACTTTTGTCCGGATCCGGAAAGAATATCTACAGCCTCGCCATAGCTTATTCTGATGAATTCATTTTCAGCAACATGCCTTATACGGTTCGTAAGCTCCTCGTCGTACATCCCTGCAAGGAATTCTATATCCTCACCGCATTGATCAAGAAGACGGACAAGCAGGTATTTCAAAAACTCCTCTGCAAGATCCATATTATCTTCAATATCGCAGAATGCCATCTCCGGTTCTATCATCCAGAATTCTGCAAGATGCCTCGGCGTATTTGAATTCTCTGCGCGAAATGTGGGACCGAATGTGTATACTTCCGATAGAGCCAACGCACCAAGCTCTGCTTCCAGCTGACCGGAGACTGTCAGATTGGTCTCCCTGCCGAAAAAATCCTGCTTGTAATCCACTTTGTTATCTTCTGTCATGGGAGGATTTGAAATATCAAGAGTTGTCACCCGGAACATTTCACCGGCACCTTCAGCATCGGCACCTGTTATGACAGGGGTGTGGAGATAGTAAAATCCTTTATCGTTGAAAAACTTGTGAATTGCGTAAGCCATAGCATGGCGGATCCTGAGTACAGCTCCAAAGGTTTTTGTCCTTGGACGCAGATGAGCTATCTCCCTCAGGAACTCAAGAGTATGACCCTTCTTTTGCAACGGGTAGCTCGAAGGATCGGCTGTGCCGTAAAGTTCAATCTTTTTTGCCAGTATCTCTACATTCTGACCTTTGCCCATACTCTCCTTCAATTCACCTGTTACTGAAATACACGAGCCCGTGGTGATCTTCTTCAAAAGAGCATCGCCAAAAAGAGGAACATCGGCGACTATCTGTATGTTGTTAATTGTAGATCCGTCATTCAGGGAAATAAAAGCTATCTTTTTATTTCCCCTGCGTGTGCGCACCCATCCTTTTAAGGTCAGTTCCTTTCCGTATTCCTTTGATGAAAGGGCTTCTTTAACTCTTGTCCTTGCTTTAATACCCATTAATTGATTTTTTATTTTCCGGATAAAACAGTTATCCGGCAAAAGCCGGTATATTTAATTGCATTTTATCTGACAGGAAACCGCAGAAATAACTCATTAATCATTCTGCTGCGTGCCTGAAATTTAACACCTGCAAAAATAGCAATTTGAAATAAATAAAATCTGAAAAGCAACAAAAAATTGGTTTTGGCGCTTGTCATATTTTTCTTATTTTCGTTTGTTTATAGAATACTATTGCCATTATGCCGGTTGTTGTAAAAAATGTTACAAAAATATACGGAAAGCAAAAAGCTCTCGACGATGTTTCTTTCACTGTCAGCACCGGGGAGATACTTGGTTTCCTTGGACCCAACGGTGCCGGGAAAACAACCATGATGAAGATAATCACCGGATACCTCCCCCCGACATCAGGAACGGTCTTAATAAACGGTACTGAAGTAAGGAGCAATTCAAGGCAAATAAAGCAGACAGTCGGGTACCTGCCTGAAAACAATCCTTTGTATCCGGATATGTATGTTCAGGAATACCTTTGTTTTGTAGCAGCTCTTTTCAGAAAAAAAAACATTAAAAGGCTAACGGGTGATATTATTGAAGTTACCGGACTTGCCCCGGAAAAGCACAAAAAGATAGGCGCCCTTTCAAAAGGTTACAGGCAAAGGGTTGGACTTGCGCAGGTACTGATCCATGATCCGGAAGTGCTGATTCTGGATGAACCGACTTCAGGACTTGACCCTAACCAGATAATCGAGATACGAAATCTTATATCAAAAGCGGGGATGGAAAAGACGGTAATGCTTTCAACTCATATCATGCAAGAAGTTGAAGCAATATGCCAGAGAGTAATAATTGTAAATAAAGGTGAAATCGTAGCAGACCGAAAAGCGGGTGAAATAAGATCTGATACGGTAGTAGCTGTTACGGTTGAATTCAGCGATAATGTTGAAGAGTCTCAGCTTCTTGCTATTCCCGGTGCAGCAAAGGCAGTATGGATCGACAAAAAAAGGTGGATAATTGAAAGTTCGGGAAAGGAAGATATCAGGGCTGAAATATTTCGTTTTGCAGTAGATAATAACCTTACAGTTCTGTCACTTCAAAAACAGGAAAAAACACTTGAAGAGCTCTTCCGTGAACTGACGGGATAACACTTTTCCCGGATTAACCTGCAGGGTCTGTTAATTGAGCCGGTTTAATCCTCTTTGCCAAAATGACAAAATCGACTTCAAATAATCAACCCAATGATATTAAGCATATTTGAACAAAGCCTCAAAAACTTTTGGAATACTTATTAATAATGAATAGGTTTGCACCGTAAAATTCTGGTGGAAAGATTTGACTGATTGCAACCACAGTAAAAAATGCTAAAACGTATTCTGCTGCCTCTCCCAGTCACCATATTCCACAGGTACTATTAAACGATTTTTTAACTATAAAATTAAAAAAATGGGATACCTATTTACTTCAGAATCGGTGTCGGAAGGACACCCGGACAAAATTGCCGATCAGATTTCAGACGCACTGCTGGATGAATTCCTCAAAGCTGACCCTGAATCAAAGGTAGCTTGTGAAACAATGGTAACTACAGGACTTATTGTTTGCTGCGGTGAAGTCAACACAACCGGATATGTCGACATACAGAATGTTGCCAGGAGTGTGGTCAGGGATATTGGTTATACCCGCTCAGCATATAAATTCGATGCTGACTCTTGCGGAGTAATTTCAGCCATTCATGAGCAATCCCCCGATATTAACCAGGGAGTTGTAAGGGAAAAGGAAGAAGAGCAGGGAGCAGGCGATCAGGGGATGATGTTTGGTTACGCCAACAGGGAAATGGAAAATTATATGCCCGTACCCATTGAACTTTCACACGTATTGCTGCAGGAGCTGGCAGCCATAAGACACGAAGGGAAGGAGATGACCTACCTTCGCCCCGACTCCAAGGCGCAGGTAACTGTCGAATATACACCGGACAATATCCCGAAACGTATTGAAACCATAGTTATATCAACACAGCACGATGATTTTGACACCGAAGAGCAGATGAGAAGAGTCATTGAAAAAGATGTGCACGAAATATTGCTGCCAAGGGTCAGAAAAGTGGATTCCCTTCCTGAAAATATAAGGAGGCTGTTTGACAACAATTTCAAGCTGCTAATCAATCCAACCGGGAAGTTTGTTGTCGGAGGGCCTCATGGTGATACCGGACTAACAGGGAGAAAAATAATTGTCGACACATATGGCGGTAAAGGTGCGCACGGCGGGGGCGCTTTTTCAGGAAAAGACCCTTCAAAAGTAGACCGTTCTGCAGCATATGCAACCAGGCATATTGCAAAGAACCTTGTTGCTGCCGGTGTAGCAGATGAAATTCTCGTCCAGGTGGCATACGCAATAGGCAAAGCAGAACCGGTAGGAATATTTGTCAACACTTACGGAACATCAAAGGTTGATATGACTGATTCTGAAATAGAACTTAAAATACGAAAAATATTTGACCTGAGACCTTACGCCATTATAAAAAGGTTTGGTCTGAAAAATCCGATTTTCCAGGAAACAGCATCATACGGCCATTTCGGAAGAGACCCGTTTACCAGGGAAGTTGAAGTTGGCTACACCAATAAAGACACCTATACCAAAACCGTAAACGGTGTAAAGAAGAACTTCAAAAAAGTCGAATTCTTTTCCTGGGAAAAGCTTGATTATGTTGATGTTATAAGAAATGAATTTGAACTGGATTAACACAGTTAATATCAGTTGCTGCGGGCCCTCCTGAAGAGAATATTGTATGATGCCCTGAAAAAATACCTTATATCGGTTGTTATCGGGCTCTTCTCATAGCTGGCAAGGTATCTGGATTCAGATTCCATTATTTCTTCAAGGGAACCGGGCAGGTCTGCATAATAGGGAGGCACAAGCCCCGGCTTGTGCCTTGTTCTTTTAATTTGCAACTCTTTGTCATACAGGCAAAAATATTGGTAACTAAGAGGGCGTACCCCTACCAGCTTCAGCTCGCCCATAAACCAGTTAATGATCATAGGGATTTCATCAATCCAGACACGCCGCATAAAACGTCCAATAGTAGTTATTCTGAAATCGCCGTTCATTTTCCCGTTTGTTTGCAGATTGTTCATTTTGTATACATAATCCTGCAAATGTTCGGAATAGGGATGCATAGTCCTGATTTTGTAAACTCTGATAATTTCCCCGTTCTTCCCGACTCTTTCAAGTGTTATTAGAGGAGCAGACGCTTCCCCTGAATCCGGTTTCGGCTGTGAAACTTTTCGGGCAACAAAATAAAACTTTTTACCGGTATATCCTTCATTTTGAATTTCAAACCCGCTCATATGCAGTCGCCCTAAAATTTCCGCCCTTGAAAGCACCTTGTTGCGTCCCCTTGTAATAAAATAATAAATATCCCTGGTTAGCGGAAGTTTTGGGAAAACCCTCTTGAAAAGAAAATCGAACGAATAAAAAACAAAATTAAAAGGCAGAGGTAAGATCTTCAGAATCCTCTCCTTTCTCTTCTCCTTGGTTTCTGCATACCCTATAAAAAGTCCTTTCTCCTCAAGTTTTAAATTTGTTTTTGAAAAAATCCCGTTTATATCGGTAAAGCTATTTACAATCTCGGGGTTGAAAATATATTTTAGTGTATTGTCTGAATAATCGTCAAGTTCGTCCGGAGATGTTGCCGGAATTACCAGCTTCCGTGAAATGCTACAGTCTGGTTGATTGAAAATCAACTCCCTGACCTTTTCCCCCGTTTTTTCTTCAGTTATAAAATCGTTCATGACAAATAGATATACGAACCCCGACCTGAAAAGTTACCCGCAAATATATAGAGTCCCGATAAAACAAAAAAACGCTTCCCCTGGAATACTTTATTTTACAACTATTTTGACATCAATTAATTAAATATTCCTCTCATTTTACAACTTCTTAAAAACTGTTCCGTATAATTAGGGTCAATCTAAAGTAAAAAAATTTATAAGTTTGCAGGTTAAAACATCATAATATCCCGCAATAATGCAAAGAGTCTCTATCGGTTTACTTTTTCTTATTCTGTTGACCGGCCAGTCCTGCATACACAACAGACAGCTTAAATATATGCAGGATATTGACGAGGTTGCCGAATTTTTCCCACAGAAACATAAATATACTATTCGTAAGGGAGACCTCCTTTATGTAAGGGTTCTTACGCTTGATATGGCATTTCATGAAATGTTCGAGCCGGATACAAGGTACAGGGACAGGGTAATGACCAATGAGCCGGGTCTTTATATTGAAGGTTACAGCGTAAATGATCAAGGGTTCATCACTCTTCCGGTGCTGGAGGAAATTCATGTGGCAGGATATACAATTCAAGAGGTAAAGGCGGTTATTCAGGAGGAGGTGGACGATCTGTTCAAGGATGCAAAAGTGGAAGTGAAACTTCTCAATTTCAGGGTAACCGTTCTGGGTGAAGTTTCAAGACCGGGAGTATACAACAACTACCTTGACCACCTCACCATTTTTGAAGCAATCGGCAGGGCAGGCAATATAACGGAATATGGTAACCGCACGAATGTCCTGGTTATGAGGCAGGGTGAAAACAACACAAAAACCATGAAAGTGGACCTGACATCTTCGGACATCATTAATTCTGAAGCCTATTTTCTTCAGCCAAACGATGTTATAATTGTAGAACCAAACATAAGCAGACCTTTCAATCTTAATATTCCCACAATAAGTCTTGCATTTTCAGCCGTCAGCACGTTTTTGTTATTACTCAATTTCTTCAATTAACCCCATATGGATAACCAAAAAGAGCAATTTTTCCAGGAAGAGACCATTGATATAAAAAAGTACCTTTCCAGGGGGTTGAGAAACTGGTACTGGTTTGTAATATCAATTTTACTTGCATATGGAGTGGCATACTACATAAACAGGTTTTCTGAACCTGTCTATAATGTTGGCGGGGCTACCGTTATGGTCCGCCACGAACGGATGCGGCCGGGCGGACTTGAAGGTTTCATTGAAAGTTTTGAGCTGGTGCAGTCCCGTACTACCACACAAAACCAGATGGAAGTCCTTCGCTCTTTTACACTCAGCAGGCGTGCAATTGAAGAGCTTGACTTTGACATTACCTATGTTGCGGTTGGAAGGTTTAAAAATTCCGAAATGTACAGGAATTCAGATATAAGCGTTCACCCGGACACTTCACGTTTCCAAAGAAGAGGGTATCCGGTATATGTTACAATACTGTCCGAAAATGAATACAGACTTGAAATTGATGACGACATTGGGGTGGACAAAATTATGGAGTTTGGTGAACAGTTTGAACATGAAATGTTCAATTTCAATATTACACTTGAAAACGAAGATTACAGGCATGAGAGGTATTATTTCACCATAAACAACCTCAACTCTCTTGCCAACCGTTACAGAAGGAAACTCAATATAGAGGTAAACGACCCGACAACCGGTTCTGTTCTGTTCCTTTCCTCAACCGGAAAAGTGCCCTCACAGGAAGCAGATTTCCTTAATAAACTTATGGAGCTTTTTATCAGGATGGATCTTGAGGAAAAAAACCAGACAGCAATTAATACAATAGATTTTATTGATGATCAGCTTGTCGATATAACTGACTCCCTTAACAGTGTGGAAAATGAACTTGAAAGTTTCAGGCTGGAACATAAGATAATGAACCTGGGGCAGGAAGGGCAGATTATCTTCAATAAAATGGAAAGTTTTCACAATGAAAAGATTGAACTAAATATTAAACAGAAATACTACAATTACCTGCTAAGCTACCTGTCGGAAAAAGCAATTTATAATGACATTATAGCACCGTCTGCAATAGGTATTTCAGATCCGCTTCTGAACTCACTGATTGAGCAGCTGAATGAACTATACAGGGAAAGGAGCATCCTGGGTTTCAATGCACAGGAGAATAACCCCAGGATAAAACAAATAGAGCAGGTAATAGAAAATGCAACAGCAGCCCTTAATGAGAATGTTCAATCCATGCTTGCTGCCAACGAAATTGCTATCAGGGATGTGGAAGAACGGATAGGAGAAGTGGAGGAGGACATTATGCGTCTTCCTCTGAGGGAGAGGCAAATGCTGAGAATGGAAAGAAGGTTCAATCTGAACAATGAGCTCTATACTTACCTTATGGAAAAGAGAGCCGAGGCCAGCATAGCAAAAGCAGCAAATATATCAGATAACCGTATCCTCGATTCTGCACGTGCAGAGCATGCAACAATGGTCAGCCCCAAGCGATCCAGGAATTATTTTCTTGCTTTTTTTGCAGGATTTGGGCTTCCTGTATTGCTAATAATATTACGCGACTTCTTCAATACAAAGATCATTGATAAAAGTGAAATTGAGCACAAAACAAACGTCCCTGTTGCAGGGACAATTGGACACAACCGTTTCCCCACAGAAATACCGGTGCATGAAAATCCCAAGTCAGGAATAGCAGAGTCTTTCAGGGCGCTCAGGACAAACCTCCAGTACATGCTTAAAAAGGGGGATAAACATGTTATTTCTATTACATCAACAGTTACCGGTGAGGGAAAAACCTTCTGTGCTGTAAACCTGGCATCAATCATTGCCCTGTCCGGGAAAAAAACATTGCTGGTTGGACTTGATCTCAGGAAACCAAGGATAAACTCAATTTTTGGTTTAAGTAAAACAGCAGGCCTGAGCACTTATCTGATTGGCAACAGTGGTATAGATGATATTATAAGGAATTCCGGGAATGAATACCTTGATATTGTAACTTCAGGACCTGTACCTCCAAATCCTGCCGAACTGCTTCAGGGTGAAAAAATGAACGAATTCATTTCAATTGTTAAAGAAAGGTATGAATATATCATTTTTGACACTCCGCCTGTAGCATTTGTAACTGATGCAATTATTGCCAACCGTTACTGTGACCTTACACTTTTTGTAATCCGGCAGGGTTTCTCCCGTAAACAGGTTCTTGACCTTATAAATGACTTGTATAATAATAAAGAATTCCGCAATATAAGCATTATTGTAAATGATGTTAAGGTGTCCGGCTATTACGGCTACGGCTATAATCAATATATGAGTCACGGTTACTATGTTGAAGAGGATAATCGCTCCGGTATTAAGGGTAAAGTAAAACGGTTTTTAAAATTATAGCATCATGCCCCTGGCCAACAAGGATCCTCTCTGGTTTGCGGTGTCAACGAGATCCCGTTTTGAAAAAAAAACCCTCAGGTTATTGCAGGAAAAAGGAATCGAAGCATGGATACCCCTGCAGAAAAAAATGAAACAGTGGAGCGACAGGCGTAAGCTTGTTGAGGAGCCTCTTTTACGATGCTATATTTTTGTCAACATTACTTCTGATGAATACCTGGATGTACTGAGCACTAAAGGTGTTGTAAGGTTTATAACATTTGAGGGGAAAGCTATTCCAATACCTGAAGAACAGATCAATATTCTTAAAAAGCTCATTGACACAGAATCTGAAATGGATGTCACACAGGAAAGGCTTGAGGTTGGAAATGAAGTTAAGGTGGTGACCGGACCACTGTTCGGTATGACAGGGCACCTGGTTGACTACCGGGGCAGGCAGAGAGTGATGATGCGCATAGAGCAAACAGGTCATACACTACTTATAACGATCCCCAGGAGTTTCCTGGAGCTTTACAGGTGAAACGGCCGGCTGTTTAATCTCCTTAATGGTTTATTTGATACCTTACGTTATAATTGTTTTTATATAGAAACAGAGCCCTGAAAATGAAAACATACCTGACCATAATTGCTGCACTCTTTTTATTTTGTCCATTCTTTTACGGACAGGCAGTGCCGGAACATATTTCAAACAGACCGCTGTACGATTTCCTGGATGAACTGGCAAGTGATCATGTAATAACTCTTTCCTCAGCAGTAAAGCCCTACTCCCGTACTTTCATTGCTGAAAAACTCGAAGAGGCTTACTCCAAAAAAGAGAAACTCACCCAAAGGCAGCTCCATGAAGTTGAAATGTACCTTACCGATTTTGCCCCTGAGCTGCAGAATGGAATAAAAAGCAGGCTTGCACTCATTAAAAGGGATTCAACATTCATATGGAGTATTTTGCCCCCGGTTATGAACTACAGGGATTCTCTCTTCAGGTTCAGCCTGAAGCCGGTTTACGGAATACATTATTACACAAATGAAAACGGTAATATAAGACATACCTGGGGAGGTCTTTCTGCTCACTCCTATATTGGGGACAACTGGTCTGTTTGGGCAAGTCTGCGTGACAATCAGCAAAAGGGAGGCAGGCTGGCAAGACCCTCATACCTAAGCCAGTCGCAGGGAGGAGCTTACAAAGGACTAACCGGTGGCGGCAAAGGTGGCGAATTCAGTGAAATGAGGGCGGGTATATCCTGGTCGTGGTCATGGGGAAGCCTCAGCTTCGAAAAAGACCATGTAATGATGGGAGATAATTACCACGGTGCCAGCATTTTATCTGGACGCACTCCTTCATACCCAATGGTTAAACTGCACATGAATCCCGCCCCGTGGCTCAATTTCAATTATCACCATGGATGGCTTGTATCTAAGGAAGTTGACAGTATCCGCAGCTACACACCTTACGATGGTGCTCCCGAAAGAATAATCTACACGCCCAAGTATATTTCCGTGAATATGTTCACTTTCACTCCGTTCGAGCGTCTGGATTTTTCAATTGGAAATTCAATAATATACAGCGACATGGATGTATATCCCGGCTATCTGATTCCTTTCTCTTTTTTTAAGTCAATTGTGCACACTCAAAGCCAGGGAACAGGGCACAACCATAACTCCGCAATGTTTATAAATGTTAGCAGCCGCAATATAAAACACCTGCATCTTTATGGCACATGGTTTGTCGATGAGTTTTCAGTTACACGTATAGGTGACAGTGAACGAACCAATTTTACAGGGACTAAAGCAGGATTCAGGCTGAGTAACTGGCCGGTAAAAGACGTCGCGCTAACTGCAGAATACACCTTTACTTACCCAAAAACATACCAGCACCGGACTCCCTCAACCACTTTTGAGACAAACCGTTTCAACCTGGGGCATTATCTGACTGACAACTCCCGTGAACTTTATTTCTCATTAGATGCAAAACTGCTGAAAAAACTGAACCTCTCTGTTTCTTACCTGCTTGCAGAAAAAGGTAATGTGACGCCTTATCTGTACGGTGAGGGGCCGGTTGACAGGGATCCTTTCATGAAAGATGTAGTCTGGAGGAACAACACACTCTCTTTCAGTTCCAGGTACATATTTTACAATAACATAAGCCTGTTTGCAGAATTTCACCAGAAAAACATCAGGGGTTACGACGTTGACGGTTTAACAGCTCAGGAGTACCTTGATATGTTCACACCAGAAATTTTTCACGGCTGGAACAATACATTTACATTTGGCTTTCAAATGGGATTTTAAATTTACATATTTGTATTTTTGAAAAAACCGGATAAATGTTCACAACCGAGGTCATTACCGCCCTGCTGATCACCTTGTTTGCCGGACTGGCAACCGGGATAGGAAGTGCTATTGCATTTTTCGCCAAAACCACCAATACCAGATTCCTTGCAATCGCTCTTGGTTTTTCTGCCGGCGTAATGATCTATATATCCATGGTAGAGATCTTTTTCTCCGCCCAGGAAAAGCTTGTGGCCGAACTGGGAAAAGGTAAGGGAAACTGGATAAATGTGCTGTCATTTTTTGGAGGGATATTCTTTATTGGAATTATTGACAGACTGGTTCCTTCAGCAGAAAACCCTCACGAAATAAGGAAGGTAGAGGACCTTGGCAGCAATGACATAGAGCTAAGGAAGAAAATCAAGCTCAAGCGGTTAGGAGTATTCACTGCCGTTGCAATTGCAATACACAATTTTCCCGAGGGCATGGCCGTTTTTTTTGCTGCATTGTCAGATCTCTCAATTGGCATCCCTATTGCAATTGCAATTGCAATACACAATATCCCTGAAGGTATAGCGATTTCCGTACCTATCTATTATGCAACAGGGAGCAGGCGCAAAGCTTTTGTCTATTCTTTTCTTTCCGGACTGGCGGAACCTGTGGGAGCAATTACCGGATTTCTCATTCTGGGACCGTTTATGAACGATGTGGTGTTCGGAATAACTTATGCTTCAGTTGCCGGCATTATGGTCTTCATATCATTTGACGAGCTTCTCCCTGCAGCAAGGGAGTACGGGGAACACCATCTTTCGGTATACGGTCTTGTGGGCGGGATGGCAGTTATGGCCGTGTCGCTGCTTTTGCTTCTTTAGCTTTATCATAAACCGTTCTTCCGGCCAGTCTCCTCAAGGAAAATCCGGGCTGTCCATTCAACCGTTTCCCTGACCGGCCTGAATGCAAAAGGCAGTGTTTCCCTTATTTTTTCATTTGAATAGAAGGTCCTGCTCCTGCCCGCCCTTGCCATCTCTTTTGTGAAAACGGGTTTGGAAAAGAACAATTTGCTTCTCAGCCATTCAAGCCTCCATCCCATTTCAAGCATTTTATCGGATGCATACACATTTGGCCCGGGCTTTCCGAGAGCACCGGCGATCAGATCGAACAACTCCTTGTATAACAAATTTTCGGAATTGAGAATAAAACGTTCCCCTGTAACAGGACTTTCCATAAGTCCTCTCATGCAGCTGCAAACATCCCTTACATCAACAAAACCGGTTACACCTTTTGTATAGTATTTCATCCCCCGGTATACCCGGTAAAAAAACGAAGGGCTTCCGCTTGTCCAGTTACCCGGTCCAAGTATAACAGAGGGATTGACTATCACTGCATTCAGTCCCTCGTTAATACCCCTCCAGACTTCCATCTCTGAATGGAATTTACCTGTAGAATAGGCGCTCTTTCTTTTGGAATATTTCCATATATCTTTTTCCGTTGTCAGCTCCCCTTCATTTCCTTTTCCTATAGCAGCAACAGAACTGACGTAACATAACTTTTCAACACCATTTTTCAAACAGGCATAAACCAGATTGGAGGTTCCTTCAATGTTGTTATTTATAACCGATAGTCTGTCCGAGGGGTCGAATGATACTGCGGAGGCAGCATGATATACCCGGCTTACTCCATCAAGCGCATCCTCAAGAGAGAAGGGATCCAGCATGTCACCTTCAACCCAGCTTATTCTGCTGAAAAATTCTTCAACATTATCGGTATAATAACTGAAAACTTTCCTGACGCTATCAATAGAAGATCTGTTTCTTTGCAGGGCCCTTATCTTTTTATTCCCCCCGGCAAGGCTGAAAAGGAGGTGTGAGCCGAGGAATCCTGTGCCGCCTGTTACAAGTATCATGTTAAAACGTATTAATTCAAAGGAGAAAATTAAATTAAAAAACAGAGACTAAAAAACAAAACCCGGTTTCTGAGATTTTTTTTTCCGGATTCGCCGGTATTAATAAGCTTTCCTTTAAAAAATGTGTTCCAATTTCATGGATTGCTTCCCAGGATCCCATAAAATATAAAGTCTCAACCGGTATTTTGCAGTTTGCCGGTAATTAAAATATTGATTATTTTAGCCATCGGAAATTTTAAATCGTTAAAGAATATGTTTTCAGGAATTGTAGAGGAAGCGGCCCCTGTTGTTGATCTGAAAAAGGAAAAGGGGAATCTTCATATAACCATGGAATGCTCGTTTGCGAATGAGCTGAAGATAGACCAGAGTGTCTCACATAACGGTGTATGCCTTACAGTGGTAAAAACCACCGGTAAAACATTTACAGTAACCGCAATTAAAGAAACCCTGGATAAATCGAACCTTGGTCTCCTTAAGCCGGGTGATAAAGTAAATCTCGAACGCAGTCTCCGGATGGACAGTCTGCTGGATGGACACCTTGTCCAGGGGCATGTTGACCAAACCGCAACCTGCAGCGGAGTAAGGGAAGCTGAAGGCAGCTGGTACTTCACTTTTGATTACGAACCTTCCTCGGACGACTTTATAACTGTGGAAAAAGGATCCGTTTCCATTAACGGTGTAAGTATGACCGTTGTTAATTCAAAAGAAAGATCCTTTGAAGTGGCTGTAATACCCTTTACTTATGAAGTGACAAACTTCCACCAGATAAAACCCGGTACTGTTGTAAACATTGAGTTTGATGTTATTGGGAAGTATATTACAAAAATTGTGAAGCAGCAGCTTGGCAAGTAGTACAGTCGTTTACTTCCACCATGCAGACCGGAACCAGAGGAGCCTCATCCACTGTTGCCTTTGTTTTGGCAAACAGGCAATTGTTTTTTTACAAACATAAATCTATCTTTGTAAACTTTTTGTATCCTGATGGTAATGGCTTGCCTGCTGCCAGGGCGGTTTATAGGTAAAACAACCATATATATTTTTAAGAGTCAAGAAACAAAACAACTGAAAATGTCAAAAAAGTTTCCGGAATATAAACAACTGGATCTGCCTTCAATAAACCGTGAGATCCTGGATAAGTGGAAAAGGGAGAATACCTTTGAGAAAAGCCTTTCTTCAAGAAAAGGAAACAATAGTTTCGTTTTTTATGAAGGACCTCCTTCAGCCAACGGAATTCCGGGAATACACCACGTAATGTCGCGCGCCATTAAGGACCTTTTTTGCCGCTACAAAACCCTAAAAGGCTATTATGTGGAAAGAAAAGCAGGGTGGGACACTCACGGATTGCCAGTTGAACTGAGCGTTGAGGAAAGCCTTGGAATAACAAAGGAAGATATTGGCAAAACAATTTCAGTTGAGGAATTTAACAGTGCATGCCGCCGTGAAGTAATGAAATATACAGATGTTTGGGAAGATCTGACCCAGAAAATGGGTTACTGGCTTGATATGGACAACCCTTACATAACATATGACAACCGGTATGTTGAAACTCTGTGGTATCTGCTGAAAAAATTGTATGAAAAAGGTTATCTCTACAAGGGGTATTCTATTCAACCGTATTCACCTGCCGCCGGCACCGGATTAAGCACCCACGAACTGAACCAACCAGGTTGTTACAGGGATATAAAGGACACAACCGTTGTGGCACAGTTCAAGGTTAACAAAAATGAAAAATCTGAAAAACTTTTTGCTGATATATCAACTGACCTTTTCATGCTGGCATGGACAACCACACCATGGACACTCCCTTCAAACACTGCATTGGTTGTTGGAGACCATATCACTTATGTGAAGGTGCAAACATTCAACCAGTATACAGGCATACCCATTACAGTTATACTGGCAAAAGAGAGGATTAATGAATATTTCCCTGATGGCAACAGGGACCTCGATTTCTTCGGCTACAAGCCCGGTGATAAAAAGGTGCCTTTCAAAATCATTGGAGAGTTCAGCGGAAAAGAACTTGAAGGATTGAGCTACGAACAGCTCATGACTCTTTCAAAACCTGACAACGGCAAAGCTTTCATTGTAATAACAGATCATTTTGTAACAACTGAAGAGGGTACAGGTATAGTCCACATTGCGCCAAGTTTTGGTGCAGATGACTACCGGATAGGGAAAACACACGGTATAGGCTCGTTGACACTTGTTGACAAAAAGGGAAAATTTATCCGGGAGGCAGGGTGGCTGTCCGGAAAATATGTCAAGAATGAATATACTGACAGCCTTTCCCGGGACGACACTACCACCGACACGGAAATAGCCATTCACCTGAAAAAAGAGAACAAAGCTTTCAGGGTTGAAAAATACCTGCACTCATATCCCCATTGCTGGCGTACAGATAAGCCCATACTTTATTACCCGCTTGATTCATGGTTTATCAGGACAACAGCAGCAAAAGAAAAGTTGATTGAACTCAACAATACGATCAATTGGAAGCCGGAATCGACAGGCACAGGTCGTTTCGGTAAATGGCTTGAAAACCTGCAGGACTGGAATCTTTCACGCTCAAGATTCTGGGGAACTCCCTTACCCATATGGGTGAGCGAGGACCGGGAAGAGATAAAGTGTATCGGATCGGTTGCTGAGCTTAAGGATGAGATTGAAAAAGCAGTTGATGCCGGATTTATGAAAGAGAATCCGCTCTCAGGATTCAGGACAGATGACTTTTCAGAAAGCAATTTTAAACAATTTGACCTTCACCGTCCCCATGTGGACGAAATAGTTCTGGTTTCACCCTCGGGCAAAAAAATGTTCCGAGAACCAGACCTTATAGATGTCTGGTTCGATTCGGGAGCTATGCCATATGCACAATTTCACTATCCTTTCGAGAACAGGGATAAATTTGAAACCCATTTCCCGGCTGATTTTATTGCTGAGGGAGTAGACCAGACCCGAGGATGGTTTTTCACTCTCCATGTTATAGCCTGCATATTATTTGACAATGTGGCGTTCAAAAATATTGTTTCAAACGGACTGGTACTTGACAAGGTAGGCAACAAGATGTCAAAAAGGCTCGGGAATGCGGTGGACCCGTTTGAAGTAATAGAAGATTTCGGAGCTGATCCTCTTCGGTGGTATATGATAACAAATGCACAGCCATGGGATAACCTGAAGTTTGATAAAACCGGTGTGGATGAGGTGAAGAGGAAATTTTTCGGAACACTCTACAACACATATTCCTTCTTTGCACTTTATGCAAACATTGACGGATTCAGTCACAGAGAAAAAACCGTTCCGGTTGAAAAGAGGCCTGAAATTGACAGGTGGATTTTATCCCTCCTGAATTCAATGATAAAAGAGGTTGAAGAAGCTTATGAAAATTACGACCCCACCAGGGCAGGGAGACTTATACAAAATTTTACTACGGAACATCTGAGCAACTGGTATGTAAGACTGAACAGAAAACGCTACTGGGGAGGAGAAAAAAACGAAAACAAGCTTGCTGCGTACCAGACTTTGTATGAATGTCTTGAAAAAATTTCAGTGCTTGCATCACCCATATCGCCTTTTTATTCAGACAAGCTGTTCTGCGACCTGAATGAAGTTTCAGGCAAATATGAATCCGGATCGGTTCATCTTGTCAGTTTCCCCCTATTCAATGAAAAGTTTATTGACCGGAAACTGGAAGAAAGAATGGATCTTGCTCAGCGCATATGCTCAATTATTCTCAGTCTTCGCAGGAAGGTCGGAATAAAGGTAAGACAGCCCCTGCAGAAAATAATGTTGCCGGTTCTGGACAGCAACCTTAAGCCTTCAGTAGAAGCTGTAAAGCAACTTATCCTCAATGAAATCAATGTTAAGGAGATTGAGTTCATTTCAGACACATCTGATGTTGTAATAAAGAAAATCAAACCAAACTTCAAGGCACTCGGACCTAAATACGGACCGCTTATGAAGAATATCTCCGGTGCCCTGGCAAATTTCTCTCAGCAGGAGATTGATGAACTGGAGACTAACGGCTTTTCTGAAGTTAAAATTTCAGACGGACAAATCATTAAGCTCACAACAGATGATGTTGAGATATTTTCTGAAGATATTCCCGGATGGCTGGTTGCAGGTGATGGCAAACTGACTGTGGCTCTTGATGTTACTGTCACCGATGAACTCAGACATGAAGGAATTGCTCGCGAATTTATAAACCGGATACAAAACCTGAGAAAAGAGAGCGGACTGGATGTGGTTGATAAAATATCAATAGCTATCCAAAAACATGATGCGATAAACAAAGCTGTTGAAAAACACAAGAATTACATAATTTCACAAACCTTAGCAGGAAACATAGACCTTGTTGACAAACTTTCCAATAACAGTGCAAAGCTTGTCAGGATTGATGATGATGTTGAAACATATATAAAGATCGAAAAGCGGTCTTAGCATCTTTTTTTAAACTATTGCATATCATAAAATTTTCTTACTTTTGTGAAAATTTCACTAAAACCTGTCAGAGATGGAAGATAACCAGAAAACTGAGAAAACAAGGTATTCGGATAATGAGCTGGAGGAGTTCAGGGAGATCATCCTCAAGAAACTTGAAAAAGCTAAAAAAGATTATGATCTGCTGAAAAGCACTATCACACAGGGTGACAGCAATGACATACAAGACACTTCTCCGACTTTTAAGGTACTGGAAGAGGGAGCATCAACCCTGTCGAAGGAAGAGGCTGGTAATCTTGCACAAAGGCAGCTAAAGTTCATCCAGCATTTGCAGGCAGCACTGATCAGGATTGAACATAAGACTTACGGCATATGCCGTGAAACAGGCAAGCTTATATCAAAAGAGCGTCTGCGTGCGGTACCTCACGCCACACTTAGCATAGACGCTAAACAGAAACAAAAATAATAACCGGCCGCGCCACGGTTGCGGGAAATCAGCAATAGCATAAACTTGATGCATTTGCCTGCGAATCCCTATACTATAAGAAAGACATGAACCTTTCAACCGGACAAAAATCTCTTCTTCTCATATTAATCGTACTTATTGCTGATCAGACTTTGAAGATCTGGGTCAAGACAAATATGATCCTTGGAGAAGAGATTCCTGTCCTGGGCAACTGGTTCATAATCCATTTTACTGAGAATGTTGGTATGGCTTTCGGAATGGAGATCGGGGGAGAATATGGCAAAATTTTCCTCAGTCTGTTCAGGATTGCGGCTGTTACCGGAATAGGGTGGTATATAATCCATCTTTTGAATAAAAAAGCCCCGGCCGGATTAGTGCTTTCACTGTCATTGATATTTGCGGGAGCACTCGGAAACATAATTGACAGCGCCTTTTACGGTATGATATTCAATGAAAGCTATTACCAGAAAGCCACACTATTCCCCGAACAGGGTGGTTATGCCCCATTTCTTCACGGCAGGGTTGTGGATATGTTATATTTTCCCGTTATACGGGGTAACTACCCTCAGTGGTTCCCGTTCCTTGGGGGAGAACACTTTATTTTTTTCAGGCCGGTTTTTAATTTAGCAGACACTGCCATTACCACCGGTGTTGCAATTGTCCTGATCTTTTACAGGGGATTCTTTCACAAGCATTAGGGAATTAAGAGCTCCCGGCTTTGCTAAACACCTTATTCCGTCCTCATGTATTCTTCCGGTATTTTTTTCTTTGCCAGTATATATATAAAGTACTCAACTGCCGCAATGAACAGAAGTGCATAACCCATAAGTTCGGTCCCTTCTTCTGCAGCATTCTTTACCCAACGATACTGATCAACAAGTACGTCAACCTCCAGAATATTCTCCCATATAACCTTGCGTCCGAAAAGTCGCGAGAATACCACTATTGTCACAAATGCGCTCAAATTTACACCGAAGCTGGGATGTTTCAAAAACTCACGAAAAGGAGCGGTAAAAGTCTTGCGGTTTTTATAAATATAGACACCAAAGATTATAAGGGCTACTATAACCCACATCTGCCAGGCTCCCCTGAACCATGAATGAAAATAGTTATTGTATTCACGAATCAGTGCAATAACACACATGCCTGACATCATCCCTGTAAACCCGGTTGTTTTCCTGTCTATGCGTCCCGAAATGAAATACATTACTGCAGCAAGCAGCAATATAATTTCCTGTGTCCATTCGGTGAATGAATCCTCCATGAACTTCCCGGTTTCCCTGAGTATCATAGAATCCAGATAAACCATGTAGCTTGCAAGGACTAAAAATAATGAATAAAAAATAACACGAACAAAAGCAAAAAGAATGGGGCTTTTAAATAATTTTTCCATCAATCACTTAATTAAGTTTTTTAATCTGCAAAAATAGGTATTAGACAGGATTTTCTCATTAATTTACCATCAAATATTGGTTGTCACAATAAAAACCTCTTAATAATATATACCAGACCGCTGATAATTAAGCTAATTAGTATTCCGGTTGTTATTGGAAAGTAGACCTGAAATTTCCCTTTTTCAATATATATATCGCCCGGCAGCCTGCCCAAAAATGTGTTTTTGCCTGAAAGAGCCAATAAAAGAACCCCTGCAACAATAAGCAGAATTCCGGCTATTATAAGTATTTTCCCAGGCTGACTGAACATTTTAAATATCAGGGTCTATAAATAGAATATTCTTTCATCTCTTTTGCCATCCCCTTTGCATCACCGGAAACAAGCTCCAGAAGATTCCAGAAATCCCTTCCGTGGTTTTTATGAACCGTATGTGCCAGTTCATGCAGAATTACATAATCAACAAGGCGGTAAGGCAGCTTCATCAGGTGAATGCTCAGGTTTATATTATTGGAAGCAGAACAGCTTCCCCATCTGGTTCTGCTGTCTCTCAAAGTCAGCCGGCCGTATTTAAATCCATGTTCTTCAGCAAGGAATCTAAGGCGTTGAGGAAGATGCCCCACAGCTTCAATCCGAAGAGCTGTATTAACACCTTTTTTCACAGCCGACTGCACCTTATTGTTCGAAACATCGAGCCAGTCGGGATAAAAAACAGTTATTACTCCTTCGGAAACATTTACATTTACTTCACGCTTTTTATGGTTTTTAAGGTTTAGTGAGTGAGCGGCAGTGACTCTTTCGGCATTCCTGTAATATATCTTTATGTTATCTGATGCTTCCTCAAGCTTTTCGATCAACCATCTTTTTTTGTTCCTGATAAATGATTCTGCAATACGATAGCTGCAAAACGATGGAATTGTAGCCCTGATGCTGTTATCGGGTTTTATTGACAGGGTAAGCCTCCTGGCTCTCCTGCTTTTCACAATAAGAACTTCTCCGATATCCGGGATATGTTTTCTGGTAAACGCCATCTACCTGCAATAATAAAAATAGTGAACGAACAGGACAAATACATTTAATTTTTTATTGCAGTTTAACTAAATAAACATTGCATTAGGCTTTTTTTAACAAAATTTAACCCTATTAATTCGGAAAGAGTGGTTAATTGTTTAATTTTAAAACTATTTTTGTGTAATTAGTTTTTTGATAGTTATACACCGGATAATCCAGTGAATATTTTAACTGCATTTCTCCTGTAAAAAACATGAAGGAACATCCATAAAAAAATATAACAATCCAACCTGATTCCTATGAAAGAGTTAAAATTTTTAAAGCTTCTGCTTCCAGCTGCTGCTATTTTTTTTACAGGCATATGGGTTAACGGACAGGAGAAATGGTCGCTCGAACAGTGCATTCAATATGCAATGGAGAACAATCTGGCGATTAAACAGCAAAAACTCTCCGTAGAGCTGAGCCAGAATGCGTATACACAATCAAGGGCTTCCAGAATACCCAGCCTTAATGCCGGAGCAAGTCCAAACCTCAATTACGGACGATCAATCGACCCGGTCACCAATTTGCCTGTTACAGACAACGTTCAATCATTCAATTATTCGATAAAGAGCAGCGTTCCGCTATTCAACGGATTTCAGATACGAAACACCATTGAGCAAAACAGGCTTGATCTTATGGCAAGTCACAAAGACGTTGAAAAAATACAAAATGATATCTCCCTGAACATCGCTTCAGCTTACCTGCAGATCCTTTTCAACTACGAATTGCTTGAAATAGCAAAAAACCAGCTAGAGCTCACATTAATGCAGGTTGAAAGAACACAGGCGCTTGTTGAAGCAGGCAGCGTACCACAGGGCAATCTTCTGGAAATAGAAGCACAAGCCGCTGCAGAAAACCTGCGTGTTATTAACGCCGAAAACCAGCTTAATATGTCCTATTTAACCCTGACACAGTTGCTGGAGCTTACCGAACCCTTAGATTTTCAGATAGAGATACCGGACTTTTCAGATGTTGCCATCCAAAAACTTCTCTATACTGTAGATGAAGTTTACAATGAGGCGCTCGAAACACAACCTCAAATAGAGATTGCACAGATTGACAGTGAAATAGCTCATCGCGGACTAAGCATTGCACAAGGACGGCGAAGTCCAAGTCTGAGTCTGAGCAGTTCCTATTCAAGTCACTACAGAAGGCTTTTAAGAGACGGTGATGTTTTTGGCGATCCGGATCCGTTCATTGACCAGGTAAAAGACAACCAGAGCATTGCTTTTTCCCTTTCACTTTCAATTCCGATTTTCAATTCGTTGCAAACACATACAGCCGTACAAAATGCAAAAATAGGAATACTGAATTCAGAATATTCACTTCAGCAGACAAAAAACAGGCTTTTCAACGAAATCCAGCAAGCATATACCGATGCTGTTGCATCGTATGAAAAATACATTGCAAGTGAAAAAGCAGTACAATCAATGACTGAAGCCTTCCGTTATACAGAAGAGCGTTTTGAAGTAGGCATGGTGAATATTGTTGACTACAACCTTTCAAAAAACCAACTTACCAGTGCCCGGTCCGATCTTCTTACAGCAAAATACGAATACATTTTCACAACGAATATACTGGATTTTTACCTTGGCAATCCAGTGTCCTTTTAAACACAAAAGGATAACAGATAGACGAAATAATAACAAACTCAATATTTATAATGAAACAGAGGAAAAATTATCTGAAGCACTTTTTGATTTCGGCTGCTGCATTAATATTGCTTGCAGTCATTGGAAAACAGGCAGGATGGTTCGGAAAGGAACCTGTTGTGTTTGTTACAGCCGAAGCGGTTGAACTGCGTACCATTACGGAGATAATAACGACCAACGGCAGGATAAGGCCGGAAACAGAAGTTAAGATAAGTCCGGATGTTTCAGGTGAAATTGTTGAACTGAACGTGATGGAAGGAGATGAAGTAGATGCGGGTCAATTGCTTCTTAAAATAAATCCGGACACCTATATTTCAATGAGAGACAGGGCGGAAGCTTCACTTAATTCATCACGTGCAAACCTTGCAAATGCAAAGGCAAGACATGCCCAGGTAGAAGCCCAGTTCGAGCAGGCCGAAAGGAATTATCTCCGAAATCAGCAATTATGGGAAAGAGAGACCATTTCAAGGTCCGAATATGAGTCGGCACTTTCTTCCTACAAAGTTGCAAAAGCTGAAGTGGAAGCGGCAAGGCAAAATATTGAAGCATCGGAACATTCGGTCAGAAGCGCTCTTGCATCACTAAGGGAAGCTGAGGATAACCTGCGTAAGACAACAATCTATGCCCCTGTAAGCGGTACTGTATCCAAGCTGAGCGTTGAAAAAGGGGAAAGAGTTGTTGGGACAGCCCAGATGGCCGGTACTGAGATGATGCGTATAGCAAATTTGAACCGTATGGAGGTAATGGTACAGGTTAACGAGAACGATATTGTAAGGGTAAAACATAATGACACATCTTTAATTGATATTGATGCATACCCGAGGGAACGTTTCAGGGGAGTAGTCACCGAGATTGCCAATTCGGCAAGGGAAACAGCATCAGTTGACCAGGTAACCAATTTTGATGTGAAAATCATGATATTACCCGAATCGTATTCTCATATTATTGAAAACAACCCTCATCGAAGATATCCTTTTCTGCCCGGTATGTCAGCTACGGTTAATATTCAGACAAACACAAAATATGACGTCCCATCAATTCCAATACAGGCCGTAACAACCAGAACTGAAAGTGATAATGAGGGGGATGAGCAGGCGTTAGCAGGAGAACAGGAAGAAATACACAGGGAAGTTGTATTCAAGGTAGCTGAAAACGACAGGGTTAGCATGCAAAATGTTGTAACCGGGATACAGGACAATATGTTTATAGAGATTATATCCGGACTATCCTCCGGCGACATTGTAGTTACAGCACCTTACAATGCCATAGCCCGTGTTTTAAAAGACAGGGACCAAATATCTATTGTAGAAAGGGGACAACTATACAATTAGGGTATTCTGGAATGGCACTTATCCTCAACATTGAAACTGCTACCGGTATTTGCTCTGCATCTCTTGCAGAAGATGGAAAGACCATTGCAATCAGGGAAGCTGAAGAGGAAAGATCACATGCATCTGTTCTTGCAGTTTTCATTGAAGAATTGTTAAATGAAACAGGGATAACGGCTACCGGACTTGATGCAATTGCTGTCAGCAAAGGCCCGGGGTCTTATACCGGACTGAGAATAGGGGTCTCAACAGCCAAAGGNATATGCTACTCTGCCGGGAAACCACTAATTGGTATTGAAACCCTCCTGTCAATGGCATGGGGAATGGCAAATCTGTACATAAAAGATCAGCCCGTTCACAAAAATACTCTTTTGTGCCCTATGATAGACGCAAGAAGAATGGAGGTATATACAGCTCTCTATAACTCCGGGGGAAAAAAGGTATGTGATACCCGGGCTGTAATAATAAACGAAAAGAGTTACTCCGATCTCCTCGAAAAAGGTAAGATCATATTTTTCGGGGATGGTGCCGGGAAATGCAGAAACACAATAAAATCTCAAAATGCACTATTTGT
>SL_3KL_010_SEDDRAFT_10000020_pt1 | contig 83589 bp, 80 predicted proteins | sample SodLakKL_010_SED_2_FD_10381 | JGI IMG/M metagenome (IMG submission 10381)
CAACGGGGATACGATGTGATTTTAACCCGTTATGAACAGGATGTCAATATCAGCAATAAGGAACGGGCTTTGATGGCAGCTGAACATGATGCAGATCTCCTTCTCTCAATTCATGGCGACGGATACCAGGATTCCCGTATTCACGGCGCCTCAGTTCTTGCTCCAAGATTAATGAATGATACTCGAGAAAAACAGAGTGGAGTTTTTGGAACCCATCTCATCAATGAGTACTCAAAATCGACCTCCGCCCGAAATCGGGGTGTCCACTATCGAAGTCACCTGGCTGTATTGAACTGGTCCAATGTTCCTTCGGTGTTAATTGAGTTGGGCTTTATGACCAATCCCGAAGAGGATGAAAAAATGCAAGACCCCGACTACCAGGTAAAAATGGTCCAAGGTCTTGCGAATGGTATTGAATCCTATTTTTCATCATTGGATGATGATTAAGGTTTCTTGCTTCCCTCTTTAAGGACAATGTCATACACTTCTCTTATGGGTAATTGATGTTTAATCGCGATTTTTCTACAATCTTCATATTCGGGTGTGGACTTAATCATTTGTCCATCATAATACGCTTCTTTAAATACCAGCTCCCCAAGGGGGGTCTTTTTTTTTGTAAAGACTCTTTTTAATGTTTCTCTTTCAACCTCACGCTTTCTTATCCCTAAAGTGGTGGTCTCCTTGAATAGCAACTTGATCAATTGATCTTCCAGCTCTTTCTCTACAAGGACATTAACAAGAGTCCCGGGGCGATTTTTCTTCATGTAAATCGGTGTTAAAAATACATCTTTGGCTCCTTCAGCGAATAATCGTTCATAGAGATAGCTGTATATTTCAGGATTCATATCATCGATATTGCATTCCAGCATTACCAGCTGCTCAGAATTGCTTTTTTTTTACCCAGAATGACTCTTAATGTATTGGTAATCTCCAAATCCTTGTTTCCAAGACCATAACCAACTTTTTCGATTTCCATCAAAGGAGCAGGAATAAATTCGGTGGCTAACACTTTTACAATAGCTGCGCCGGTTGGAGTGACTAATTCACTCCGTATTCCCATGGAATAAATCGGAACTCCCTTCAGTATCTCAAGAGTCGCAGGAGCAGGGACGGGAATCATTCCATGTTCACACTTAACAAAACCTGTTCCCACATGAAGGGGCGAACAGAAAATGCAATCAGGTTGCAGCATATCAATGAGAATTGAAACTCCAACGATGTCCACAATGGAATCAATCGCACCCACTTCGTGAAAATGCACCTCTTCCACACCAAGATCGTGTACTTTAGCTTCAGCAACCGCCACTTCGCGAAATATTTTTTTGCTTAATGTTTTTACCGATTCATTGAGCTCGCTTCCTTCGATAAGATCCTCAATTGCCTGAAGGTTCCGGTGATGATGATTTTCATGTTGATGATGATGATTTTCAAGTTGATCGAGAAGAACTTTGACATCCACACCGGTAATTCCGTTTTTCTTGCCTTTTTCCAGGGACAGAGTATATCCTGAGAGATTCAATTTATTAAGTTCACCGGTAAATTTATCCCGGTCAACACCAAGGTCTAGCAATGCTCCAATGGCCATATCTCCGCTAATCCCGGATAAACAGTCGAAGTAAAGTATTTTTTCTTTCATGTCTGTCCCTCCTTATTTCTCTTTCTTAGCAAGCTCAATCTGTCGATTAATCGTACTGGCCAGATAACCAGCTCCAAATCCGTTATCAATATTTACTACACCAATCCCGCTTGCACAACTGTTTAACATTGTAAGTAATGCAGAGAGTCCTTGGAAGTTCGCACCATATCCCACGCTGGTGGGAACTGCAATCACCGGTTTATCAACAAGTCCTCCAATTACACTGGGGAGCGCTCCCTCCATCCCCGCCACAGCAATAATCACACTGGCTTCCTGCAGTTTGCTTTGATTCATCAAGAGTCGATGAATTCCTGCTACACCCACATCGTAAAGACGCTCCACTGAATTCCCCAATACTTCTGCGGTAATTGCAGCTTCTTCAGCAACTTTGATATCTGCAGTTCCTCCCGTTGCGACTAAAATCATTGTTTCCGTTTTTTTTACAGGTGCCCGTTTAAAGACAATGATTCCCGCCTCAGGATGGTATTCCATTTTTTCCTTCAGTTCACCGAGTGCTTCATACAATTCTTCCGATACTCTTGTCAAAAGAATGTTTGTCTCCTTCTTCAACATATGGTTGACTATTCCGATGACATGAGCGCTTTCTTTCCCTTCGCAAAAAATCACTTCGGGATAACCGTTTCTCAGTTCCCGATGCTCATCAATCTTTGCATATCCCAGATCTTTAAAAGGAAGATCCTTAAGAGCAGTAACCCCTTCCTCAACGTCAATGGTGCCCTCTTTTATTTTTTCCAGTATATCCTTAATTTCATTTATTTTCATATCACTTCTCCTATGTCCATTTGTAATTATACTTAGTAAAATTCGGGGATATCAGTATATTTCATTAAAATTTCCGCAAACCTCTCCAGATGCTTCCGATCAGTTTCATTAAAGCGATTTTTCACAGGGCTGTCAATGTCCAGAACCCCTACAAGCTTTTCGTTTTTCATCATCGGAATGACGATTTCCGATTGTGACGCCTCGTCGCATGCAATATGCCCCTCAAATAGATGAACATCTTTAACAATTTGCGGTTTTGAAGTTTCTGCAGCAGTACCGCATACTCCTTTTCCAAGTTCTATATGGGTACAAGCCGGTTTCCCTTGAAAAGGTCCTAATACCAGTTCCTGATTTTTCATCAAGTAAAATCCTGCCCAATTAATTTCCTCCATCAAATAATATAATAGTGCTGAGGCATTTGACAAATTTGCCAACCAGTCCTCCTCTTCACAGATTAGACCGGTCAGCTTCAAGTTTACATAGGAATAAAATATTTTTGGATCATCCGTATGAATTTTCTCTATTCGATTCATAAATCCCGTTCCTTTCTAAAGAAAAAGCTTGCACTCTGCAAGCTCCTCTTTTTATTTCAGTTTTTCCACACTCTGAATTACAAGCACCCTGTATGTTGAGGTTTCCTCTACTGAGAACTCAATATTCATTGCCTCTCCCTCGTCATAACGGTCTTCTTCGAACTCCCGATAGACATCCGGACCAAATCGAAAGACATAAAGATCCTTATCAAGGAAATCTTCGCTAAAGTCTTTGATTTCAAACTCCCCTGAGTTGGAATCAACTTTCCCGTTGAAAATCACCTGTGCTTCATAAAATTCTCTTGTTTCTTCTTGAATTTGAAAGGTTTCAACTTGATCTTCCCCGTGTCCAAACATCTCCTGTTCCCCATCTTCNCATCCTAATAATGTAAATACCCCTAGCAGTACGACCAAAGCGGTACGGATTCNTTCCCTCCGATTTCTCACTTCAGGTTCCTCCTTTTTCTCATTCTGCTAGTTTGCAGTTCTCCTTCTAATCATACCGCAAAACTTCAAATCGGTACAGCCTAAATTTTTTATTCAGATTAATTCTTCCCTTTTGGGCGGCAATCCGAACTTGCATCTCCGGACTGTCAACGCTTTCTAAATCAGGCAACAAAAGCCCTCTTCTTCCCTCTTGTTCAATAATGACTCCATACTTTTTTTGATCAAGCTGGTCTATTGATTCGACAGTTTCTTTTGGCATCAGAATATCCACTTTAACGGAAATCTCATCGAACTCGTTTATTTCCAAAGGCAAAAAACGGGGATCATGAAATGCAGCCTCTATGGCATTGGAAATAATCTCTTCACCGACGTTCCCCGTTGTTCCTTCAACAGTGCCGATACATCCCCTTAACTCTCCGTTTTTATGAATTGAAACAAATACACCCGCTTTAAAAGTACTCGCCTTTTTAATCCAATTCCTGCTTTCAACTTCCTCGCAATACTCATCAAACAACAAAGTTCTTGACTCAAACAGTTTCACGCGAATTGTTTTTAATGCCAGTTTTGCGTAGTGGGTGTTTGACAAGCCGGTTCCTCCTCTATACTAAGTATTCCTCGATCCATGCATTCATATACCCAACACCAAAGGGCCCTTCATAAGATATTACCTCTGAGCGCATCTTCGGTTCCCCGAAAATCCCCAGCCCGAGAACAATCGGACGCAAACCGCATTCTCCTGCAGGGCCATAAACATCTTCCGGCATATTGATAATGTCTCCTATATTGCATCGCTTAACGGCATTAATCAGATGACGGTCAAAAACTTCCCCTTTAGGATGATAGCTATATGGTCCTTCTTCTTTTAATCGATGGGACAGATCGCCGCTAGCTAAAATTCCGAACGCTCCTGAGGCTTTTTCCAAAATTCCTCTTATTTTCTTCCCCAACTCGTACAGCTCCTTCAAAGAAAGCATCCCGATAGAGATGTGAATAATTTTCAAGTCGGGAAGCACTTCTTGAATAAAGTACAGAGGAACAAAGGCCCCATGATCGATTTCTCCTTTAGTGAAACGTCCCGGCAGACCTTCTTTATCAAAGGATTTTTTCATTTTTTCCACAGTTGTTTCATCATTTGTCTTTTCCATCTTTAAATGAGGGTACCCAAAACTCCTAAGATCCCCTCTAACTCGATCTCCTTCCAGAATCGTGATATGATCCCTGGATACTTCCCCATGGGGGGTAATCACAAGAAGGGTATCCGGGCTCACCTCCCGTATTTTTTCGGCAACAGCTCGGATTCCGAGAATTGTTTTCTCAATCTCACGTTCTCTTCCTTCTCCGAGGGCAGGAATCATAATTGGGGGATGAGGTGTAATAAACAGTCCTTTAATATTACTCATAATGTTTTCCTCCTAACAGCATCAGAAATTCCCACACCTGACATTGTTCAAATGCTCTTTTGCGAAATTGTACAGCTTTCTAATATCATTAAGATTCGTGGCCGGCTCTCTATAATGCTCTGTGGGATAATAACGATTTAAGTGGATAGGAATCTTTGGATCGATCTTTGCGATCCATCGAATCGCCTCTTGAATTTCTCCGTCCCAATCATTAATCCCGGGAACAACTAAGATGGTTAATTCCAGATGCATCGCTTTCTGATAGGCCAGGATGCTTTCTTTCACTTTTTCCAGATGCCCCCCGAAGTTTCCGGGATATCGCTCTTTACTGAAACCTTTCAGATCAACATTGACCGCATCCATAAGCCTCTCCCATTCCTGCCTTGGTTCTTCTTCTATATACCCATTTGTGACCAAAATATTCTTCAATCCCTTTTGTTTAGCCAATCTGGCAGTTTCCGTAACCATTTCATAAAATACGGTGGGTTCGTTATACGTATAAGAAATTGAAGGAACATTAAAAGCGGTCGCTTTATTAACCACATCTTCAGGAGTCATTGAAAAAGTTTCCGGAATGCATTTGGAAATTGAGTAGTTCTGACAAAATTCGCAGAAAAAATTGCACCCAAAGCTCCCGATTGATAAGGTTTGTGTCCCGGGTTGAAAGAAATGAATCGGTTTTTTCTCTATGGGGTCTAATGCAATGGAGCTCAATTTCCCATAATTTAATGTAAGCAGTTTCCCTCTAATATTCTTTCGCACTCCACAAATCCCTACTTGATCCGGTTCCATATGACATCTATGTGGGCAAAGGATACACTGCACCTTTTTTTCTTTTCCTGTTTTCCAGTACATGGCTGTTTTCATCCTGATCACTCTTTCTTTGTATTACTATATATAAAGTCTTTGAAAAAGGTCATCGAATTCCTCTTTGCTGAGAGCTCTTGTCTGATCCACTAAAGAAGGTGCATCTGTCTCACTTTTTCTCTGATTCTGATAGATTAGACCGGTGAGCATTCCTTCTTTATCGACGACTAACTCCATAGCTTCCTTAAGGCTGCTTTTATCGTGCTTTTTATTTTGATCTTTTAGTGGAATAAGATGTTGTCTGTACCATTGGTAAGTATTTATCTTATTAAAAGTGATACACGGGCTATAGATGTGTATAAAAGAAAATCCCTTGTGTTGAATTCCCTCTTTGATTATATCAACCAACTCCTCCTGATAGCCGGAAAATCCCTGGGCAACAAAGGATGCCCCCCCACTTAATGCCAGTAACGCCGGTTCAAGAGCAGTATCCTCCTTCCCGTAGGGAGTGGAGCTGGTTTTAAATCCTTTTTCACTGATGGGTGAGGTATGACCTTTGGTTAATCCATAGATTTGATTGTCCATTACAATATAAGTAATGTCCATATCCCTCTTTGCTGCATGAATAAAATGACCGCTGCCAATAGCAAAGCCATCGCCATCGCCTCCCGTTGCAATCACTGTAAGTTTTGGATTGGCTGCTTTAATTCCCTGTGCCACAGGAAGGACTCTCCCATGAATTCCATGAAAACTGTAGGATTTCATGTATCCTGAAATTCTTCCCGAACAACCAATACCGGAGACCACGGATAAATTTTTATTAGGAATTTCCAAGTCACTGAGAGCAATCTGCAAAGACCGAAGCACTGAGAAATCCCCGCAACCCTTGCACCAGGTTGGTTCTATGCCATTGCTGTATTCCTGATATTTTGCCATTAGGTCACCTCCTTGATTTTCGATTCGATCTTTTCAATCTTAAACCCTTCACCGCTGAAATCCAAAAGACTTTCCAGCTGATTGTGATTTCCGAGCTCAGCTTGAATGATTTTTCTTAACTGTCCACTGTAATTATTTTCTACAACTACGATTTTTTCATAATCATTCATCAGCTGTCGTAATTGTTTTTTCGGTAACGGTTTAATTTGNTTAACCCCTCCATAATCAACAATCCCATCAAGATTTTTGACTGCCCTTTCTACATANGAAAAAGTTGACCCGTAGGCGAGGAAGAGGGTTTTATTGCCTTCATTGGTTTTCAAAATGATCCCGTCTCTCTCTTCCAATGGAATGAGCTTGTTCATCCGTTTTTCTGTTAATCCTTCCCCGGATGCTTTGACACCAATGGGATATCCCTTTTCATCGTGTTCAAGTCCCGTTACATGATGCAGGCCGTTGGCAGTTCCGGGAAAAACTCTTTTAGAAATCCCGTCTTCAAGATTTCCATACCTTTTAAAAGGTTCTGTATCATCATTTTGATTTTGGTCAATCTCTTGTACAATTTTTCCCCGATTAATCCTTATCCGGTCAAAATCAATTGAATCGATATTCTCATAAGAAAGACTCCGAAGCGAATCGGAAAGAATGATAACGGGGCACTGATAGATATCCGCAAGGTTGAATGCTTCCACCGTATCATAAAAGCAGTCCTCAAAGGTCGCCGGTGCAAGAATGATCAATGGGAATTCTCCGTGACCGCCATAATAAAGAGTGTTTAAATCGCTTTGTTCTAGCTTTGTTGGGAGTCCCGTACTGGGTCCTTTCCTTTGGGCGTCTACTACAACAATTGGCACCTCTGCCATTGATGAGAGCCCCAGTCCTTCAATCATCAAAGAAATTCCCGGTCCCGAGGTAGCAGTCATACTTCGTACTCCCGCATAACTGCTTCCAATGATCATGTTAATGGCACTGATCTCATCTTCTGTTTGTATCACTCTTCCCTTAAAACGAGGGAGTACCGTCGATAAGTATTGCATGATTTCAGAAGCAGGTGTAATAGGATATCCTGCCATAAAGCGACAGCCTGCAGCAACTGCTCCCATTCCAATCAAATCATTTCCCACAACTACAGGTCCCCGATCTTTTTCAGACACCGACTCAAGCAAATAATTGACTCCTTTCAAACTGTTGAACTCGTAGTTTACAGCGGCTTGCAACACTTTTTTATTCTCTTCAATGATCTTTTTCCCCTTTTTTCTAAAGGCTGTTTCTACGACTCCTTCCACAATTTCAGGTTTAATGACAGTGACTCTTGACAAAAATCCCAATGCACAAACATTTTTCATAATCTTACTCCCGTACTCCTTCACCAATTCTGTAATTGGAAGATCGATCACCTGGATTTCATTTTTTTCTGCATCATTTTTATTGTATTGAATGTCAATTGCGTTGTCGTATAACAAAAGACCTCCGGGTCTCAAATCTTTCAAGTAAATGTCTACGGTATCCTGATCAAGGGCCATAATAATATCCATTTGATCTTTTCCGCAACCTCTTTTTTCCACACTGCCATATGCCACCATGGCACTGTTTCCACCTTTTATACGCGAAGTAAAATGGCGCTTTCCATACACATGATATCCCATGCGCGAAAGCACTTGAAGATAATAAGCACCTGTTGCCAAAACCCCTTCTCCTTGAATTCCACCGATTAACACTTGTATGTCTTTATCCATTGTGCGCCTCCTCGTCCTTGTTTGATACTTAAGAACATACCCATTTTTTTATGAAATTTCACAGATCTCTACAAAAAGTTTAAAAAGCCTCCAAAGATAGGAGGCTTAGTGTTTTGTATTTGATCATTTTACTCAGGATTTTCACCGGTTGACAGAAAGAATACCGAGAGGGTTCCAGGTCCGGAATGAGCACCGATTGCAGCTGCCACTGTATTAACAATAAAATGCTGAACTCCCAGCTCCTTTAACAGTTCCTTTAAAAACTCCACACTTTCAAGATCGTTCCCATGATTTATCCCGACTGTTTGCTCATCGAGATTCACACCACGCTCTTTTACTATTTCAGCCATCCTCTTGATCGCTTTTTTTCTCCCTCGTATTTTTTCAATAGGAACGAGCTTCCCATCATCGACATTTAAGATCGGTTTTATGCTTAATAACCCTCCTACAAATGCTGATGTATAAGACACCCTTCCACCTCGATATAGATATTCCAGATCATCAACTGTAAAGATGTGTTCCATGTTTTTCGATAGATATTCCACTTTTTCGATGATTTTTTCTTTGCTCTCTCCCTTTGTGATCATCTCTGCAGCCTTCAATACAACCAGACCAAGACCCAATGAAACGCACTTGCTGTCAATTATTTCCAAATCGAAGGGTGTTTCAACTTCTTCCATAAGCTCATTTTTTGCAATCATCGCTGATTGATATGTTCCTGAAATTTCTGATGAAAATGCAATATAGATCACAGTGTCATACTTCGCAATATTCTTTTTAAAAACCTCTTTAAAGGTTTGCGGTGAAATCTGCGAGGTTTTATAGCGCTTACCTTCTTTCATTCCCGCAAGCAGTTCTTCCGGCTTAATATCAATCCCATCCCTAAACTCCTCTTCTCCAAGATGGATTGTGAGCGGTACAACTTCAATGCTTAAATCTTCAATGTAGTTTTCAGTTAATTCACACGCGCTGTCCGTGATCATTTTTATATTCATTTTTATCCCCCTTAACTTTCTATATTCCTATGTACTTTTCTTTATTAATGGTCATTATATCACGTTTTTGATTTCTAGGGAAAGGAGCAAAAAATAAAGTAAGGACAAATAATATTTCTATTACTCGTCCTCACCTATTGATAATAAAATCGGAAGTAGTTATACCAGCCTTTCAATGACTTTGGTGGATTCGAATTTTTGTTCGTAGACACCACACCTTTCTGATTGTACTTCAAAATCCTTTCATCACTTCATGATTGTTTGATTTTGTTTTCCTCTTCTAACCTAAATATAGGTTCCGTTAAACAGTTTCCTGTTTGTCTTGTTGCATGCATATTATGAAGTTTTTTCGGCTGGTAGAGAACTACCGGATTTTATTATATACATATTATACCACGGGAACGACTTTTTAAACAAGGCATTTTATCAGAATATTTATTTTATTATAGCATTTCCTTTTTTTTATCGACAATCTCGGAAATAATTGCAGGTAATTCTTTGATCATATCACTGGCAATCATTCCGTATTCCCCCGTGTGTCTAGCAGCCTCATCCCCGGCCCTTCCATGAATATACACTCCGGCTTTTGCAGCATCGATCAGCTCTATCCCCTGCCCGACAAAAGCCGTGATAATTCCGGTTAAAACATCTCCGCTCCCAGCAGTAGCCATTCCGGGATTTCCTGTGGTGTTAAGAAATACGTTTCCTTCTTCGTCTGTGATTATTGTGCTCGCTCCTTTAAGAATAAGGATCACTCCATACTTCCGCGAAAAGTCCTTCGCAACTTTAATCCGATTCTCGTTGATTTCAGAAATGGATAGGCCTGTAAGCCTTGCCATTTCTCCAGGATGGGGAGTTAAAATGCATCGGTTTTTCACTTTCTTCAAGAGTTTGAGCTTATTCGGCAAGACATTTAAAGCATCAGCATCCAGGATAATTGGAGCCTTCGTTTCTTTAAGGATTGTTTCAACAAGTATTTCTGTTTCCTTGGTGCGTCCAAGTCCGGGACCCATTGCTGCAACTTTACTGATTTTTAAACTATTCAGTATGCCGGTGATTTCATTTAGAAATTCATTTTTATCTTCTTTTCTCAAGTAAGGCACTGTCATAACTTCCGTCAACTGGGTTTCCAAGATATCATTCAGTTCTTCGGGAATTGCAAGATGAAGGACTCCAAGGCCGCTTCGAAGGGCAGCCATTGAAGCCAAAATTGCAGCTCCGGTCATCCCCTTGGATCCCGCTACTAAGAGCGCTCTTCCATAAGACCCTTTGTGAGAATCCAAACTTCGAATAGGAATAATGTCCTTCAAAGTTTTCTCGGTGACGAGTTTTGCCTCATATTGAGAGCTTTGGATCGCTTCGTGAGGTATGCCGATCGGTCGAATCAGCAGTTTTCCATTATATTCGATTGCGGGGGAGGTTAAATTCCCGATTTTAGGCAATTGGTATGCGACTGTGATTGTTGCTTTGATGGCATTCCCCAATATTTCGCCTGTATCGCCGCTAATTCCCGAGGGAATGTCCACTGAAATCACTTTCCTCTTAACGTTATTCACAACATTAATCACTTGATTGGCTATGCCACGGATCGGTGAATTTAGTCCCGTGCCAAAAATTGCGTCAACAATGATATCGGATTTAAGCAGATCCAGATTAAAATCGATCATATCATCTTCGCTTTTCATATGGCCAATAGGAACTTTCATTGCTTTAATTGCCTCGAGGTTAACCCTTGCATCCCCACTTATATGATTTTCTTCTCCGATTATATATACTTTGATCTGCACATCCCGATTATATAAATGTCTTGATACTGCAAAACCATCGCCTCCATTGTTTCCTGTTCCGCATAAAATTATCACTTTTTTTCTGTAGTCGTTTTTTAATGCTTTCATTACTTCATTCGTTGTATTGATTCCTGCATTTTCCATTAAAATGAGTCCGGGTATTTTATAGTCGTTCACCGTTATTTTATCCAACAGCTTCATTTGCTGATTATCTAATATCTTCATCTACTTTTCCCCTTTCTTCCGGTTAGAGAATTTTTCCATTATATCTTCAGGTAATCCGAACGTTGCGATAGAATAGTTTGAAAGATCCTTGCGATGAGTAACTTCCAATCCAAACCATGGAGGAGGATCGAAATTTTTCATATCCTCAGCGCTATCAAATTCCACTTCTGCACTGTAAAAACCTTCCAACGGACCTTTGTAAACATCAACTTCTGCAATCAATCCTTTAGTAAGAGGAACGTAGTGCCGTACTTTCTTAATACTCTTTTCTTCTTCGTAACCTTCTAAAAAACGGAAAAGCCTTTCGCTGATTTCCATTTCCTCTTCACGCCGGGTATGTGTACCCTCACCTTTCTTCGTAATGATAAATTTCTCCCCGATTTTCCTCACCCTCAACTCAGGTTTTGTTCCCAGATACTTTTGAATGATGATCTTTTTTTCATATCCCTCAAGATTCGGCAGGGTTTTCAGAATAAATTTTCTTTCTCTTTCAATTCCCATGGAAATCTCCTTCCTCATATATCCATAGATACGTCAAATATGAGTCCATTACTTTTACTATATACTCTCTTGTCTCAGGAAAAGCAATAGCCACAGGAAAACCTGCTTCACTTTTACCAATCCTGTTCTCTTTCCATCTTCTCACATTTCCCGTCCCTCCGTTGTAGGCTGCCAAGGCTTTATCAAAGTCTCCATCGAAAATACGCAACACGTTTCTCAAGTAAAACGCCCCAAACTCAATGTTGACTTCCGGTCGCAGTAGATCTCCCTCTCCTAACTGATATCCGATTTGCTCTGCTATCCAGTCTCCGGTAGCAGGCATGATCTGCATTAGACCCATTGCTCCTGCCCAGGATACTGCATCCGAACGAAAATGACTTTCCTCTCGCATAACTGCCCAAATCAGATAAGGGTCCACCCCGTATTTTTCTGCATATTTAAGTACAAAGTTGCCATACGGTTTCGGATAGGATAAATAATAGTTTTCCAAGGTTTTACTTTCTCTTAATAATACGATTCCCTGTCGCACAGAAAGAAAGTGATTGCTTTTATGCTGATAGAATTTTGCAAGGGCAAACCTTTTATATGGGTCATCCTGTCCGTTTATAATCCCCTTTTCCAATTGAAGTGATTTTGTTTTTCCATAATGGTCTAGTGCTTTGAGTCTGTCTAACTGCTCACGAACTTTCTCATTCTCTTCCAGGGGCGCATCAAAAATTTCTTCATCAATCGGTATCGTCGGACTTTCACCCAAGCGATAGTTCCAGGAAATCGTATCCTTTAACCGCTTTTTTGCATAGGAAGTATTCACATCTTTATATTCCGGATCCAACGCCAAGGTGATCACCCGATATGCGCTTTGGTTTCCAAGAGAATGGTCCATCATTATCAATTTCTCATAGATAGGAAGTGCTAACTCACATCGATCGATTAGCTCAAGATTTCTTGCACCTCGATACATCAATGGAGGATGCTCAGATTCGCTAAACAACAAGTAGGCTTTTTCCTGTTCACCCATTTCCAAATAGATTTCTCCGGCTTTTTCCGCACCACGGGCTCCTATCCTTTCATAAATCTCCAAAGCTTCTTCCAACGGTCCCTGCTCTTCCATAATTTGAGCTTTCCAAAAAAGCAGACGTTCATCATCCGGAAATTGTATAAGTTTTTGATCAAGGATTTCATTATACTCCCGATCGGTCCTAATCCTCGACAAAACTTTATAATATGCAGCGGTTTGTTCATCAACATTTTTCAGATCATTTTCATTGGACTCTAGAAATACATGAATTTCTTCCCATAAACCATGTTCCGCTAAAGTCTGTAATATCATGTCCCCGTCATTTTTGTATTGAATATAGGTCTGAAGTCCAAGAGGAGTTCGAATCTGCTCTTCTGCTGCAGTCAAAACCAATTCTTCCTCTACTTCTGAGCCTGTCTTTACCACGATATCTAATATGCGTTGCCATAAACGATCCTCTTCGTGGATCTCTAAAGCTCTCAAATAATAGCTTAATGCTTTTTTCTCTTCAGAAAGGTCTCCAAGCAGGACATAGCTTCGGTATGCTACGTTATCATCTCCTGCCGCTAATTGCAGAAGCAAGGTTTCCTTATTTTTATCATATCCACCGCGTTCAATTCTTTCGAACAGTTCAACTCTCTGGACATCCCTTGGTAGGTTTGGCTCAAAGTGGTCTTCAATCGAAACTTCATCCTCAGATTCCTCTTTTCCCTGATTCTCTTGTTCCTTGGGATCCCATTGTATAAAAACATATATGAGTAGAACGGCCATAACAAGGAATAGCAGTAAAGCGATTCTTTTCATCGATCCATTCACCCTTTATCAATTGACATCTCTCCTATAACACAAGTCCTTCTTCTGCAAAACTGAAAAATTTATTATTCCCCACGACAATATGATCCACGACCTTTACATCAATCATACCCAGGGCATCCTTTATCTTTTTTGTAACATGAATATCCCCTTGAGAGGGTTTTAACGATCCTCCGGGGTGGTTGTGGGCCAGAATGACAGAACTTGCTCCGTGTTTTAGTGCAGTTTCAACAACCAGTCGCGGGTAAACCGGTGCTTCATTTATCGTTCCTTCAAAAGTTTTTGCAGTGTATTTCACATAGTTCTGATTATCCAAACAGATCATGTAAAAGCATTCATAGCGCAAGTCCTGAAACAGGGTCATTGCAAATTCGCCTGCTTTTGCTGAACTGTTTAAATGTGGCTTTTTACCCCATTTGCAATAATTGTATCTCTTCGCAGCAGGAGCAAAGGACGCTAAAAAAATCGCAGCATTTTCTCCAATCCCTTCAACCTTCTGCAGATCCTCAACTTCCGCGTCTAAAACACCGGAAAAGCTTCCGAATTCCTTTATCAGTCCATGAGCAATTTCATTCGTATCTTTTCGCGCAATCACATAGAAAAGCAGCATCTCTAAAATTTGATGGTCCTGGAAATGGTCGATTCCTTCCTTCATAAACCGCTCCTTAACCCGTTTGCGATGTCCCTGATGAATTGACACAATCAATCTCCCCCTTTTTCAGGTTGGGCTACAGCGATTGCTCTGACAGGTGAACCCTCAGCGCCTTTTATATGAAGAGGCAAACCATAAAATTCAAATACTCTCCCTAATAAGTCCTCTAACCCTTTTAAATTTTCAACAATTACAATATCCTCATGAAGAATTATTTTATGGGCTTTCAAGTTTTCATCATCCTTAGGATCCTCCGATGGATCAACCGAAGGAAAATCTATGCCGATTCCTTTTAGTTTTTGAGTGCTCAAATAGCCGGCCAGATCTTCTGATAGATAGGGCCATTCATGAAAATAACTCTTCTTTCCCCATTTTTTATCCCAACCTGTATAAAGAAGAAGATAGTCATAGGTGCTCTCTCTGAGTTTGTTTCCGGCCACTTGCAGAAAGTCTAGCAGGGTTATTCTTTCTTCCTTGACATTTGAAAGATCAATGACGATTCCGGAACCGATGAACTTTGAAGGTTCATAGTCTTCAAGACGTTTCCCCCCAGGTATCAGATGGGCAGGAGCATCCATGTGGGTTCCGTTATGACTGTATAATTCCAGCTTGCTTTCTTCAAAACCATCTTTAAGAACCTCAAACTCGATCGATATGTCTGGTCCTTTAGTACCCGGATATACCGGCATCTTATTCATAATTAAGTGGGTAAGATCATAAATTTCCATTAAATTCCTCCCGGTCTCATAGAGTTTTAATTCTCACACACAGTGGCATTCCCTTGGCAAATTGCATTCTCGATAGCTTTTAGGATTACCCTGCTACTGTCTGTTGCTCCAGTTACGGCATCTACTCTGAGCGAGCGTTCCTCTATAACCCGTTCAACAATTTCTTCTGCATTATAGCCTCTCTCATGCTCGTGCTCAATGTCCAGCAATTCCATCTCACCGTCGGTAAAAGAGATCCTTACTGATGCAGAAATAGAGCCAACCTGATGACTCCCTTCGTATACTCCATCTTCAATTTCAACGAATCGCACATTTTGAATCTCAATGGCTTCGATTTCCCGGTTAAAATTAAGAAGCTCGACGAAGTCCAACACAAACGGTCTTAAAACGATTACAAGAACAAGAAATAATCCTGCCACAACAATTCCTTTCTTCATGATTTCACTCCTTGCAGTTGTTTCTTTTTATTTTACCATATACACATTGCTTTTTCCTTTGAATTCTTGTTTTTTGAGAATCTCTTCCGTTTTTTTCTCCCCTTTACTTTCACATTAAATGGGTATACAATTCATAGTTATAACGAATGCAAAGGAGGAAAGCCTATGTTTCAAGTCGCAGCAATACAGCTTACGCCGATTATGAACGATGTTGATGCAAATTTAAAGCGGGGTGTGGAGTTCATTCGAAAAGCTGCCGAGGAAGAAGTAGATTTAATCGTTCTTCCTGAGCTATGGACAACCGGGTACTATCTTTCAAAAAATGCTTTTGAAATTTTAGCGGAAACACGGGAAGGGAAAACGGTCTCGGTTATGCAGGAGGAAGCAAAAAAAGCTAAGGCTTCAATTATTTGTCCCTTTGTGGAAAAAGGGAAGGAAGGAAAACTTCACATCTCAGTGGCACTCATCGATCACGAAGGGCAACTGCGGGGGATTGTGAGGAAAAGCCTGCTTTGGGGGAGAGAGGCTAAAATTTTCACCCCCGGAGAAATCCAATATCCCGTGTTCAATACGAATGTGGGGAAAATCGGAATTCTCATCTGCTATGAAATGGAGTTCCCCGAACCCAGTCGATTGCTGGCTTTAGAAGGAGCAGAAATCATTGTTTGTCCTTCCGTATGGTCCCTGGGAGCCTCTCACCGTTGGGACATTCAACTTCCTGCCCGTTCACTGGACAATACGGTCTATGTTTTGGGTGTAAACACAGTTGGTAATCATAGTTGCGGAAAAAGCAAACTTGTCAGTCCTTTAGGAGATATTTTAGCCGAAGCTTCAGATCGGAAAGAAGAATTGATGATCCGTGCGATTGATAAAGAAGCGCTTTATTGGGCACGGGAAGAAATTCCTTATCTTCAAGATTATCGGGACAAGCTTACACCGGGAGGAGTTAAGAAGATTCCGGTTCCCGAACTGTAAAAAAAGCTGTTGGATAGTCAAAAGACTATTTCAACAGCTTTTTCATTAGATCTTCATCCAGATTCCCTCCTGAAATCAAAGAAACAACCCGGACTCCGGGAATTTTTTCACTCATTTCCTGAATTGCAGCAATCCCAACAGCTCCAGAGGGTTCAGCTACAACTTTTTCTTTGACCAGTAAATGTCTGGTCGCCTCCTTTATGGCTTCTTCAGAAACAACAAGAATATCATCAATTGTATTTTGCGCCAACTTATAGGGGATTTCTCCCACTCCTCCAACTAAAGCATCACAAAGACTTGCTTCAGTAGGGTACTCTTCATAAAAGATATTCTCTTCAAGGGATTTTACCATAGCAGGACATGCAGCAGTCTGCACCCCGACAATTCTTACTTTTGGATGTTTGCTTTTGATCGCAACACTGATCCCTGTAATCATTCCTCCTCCTCCAATTGGAACGAGAACAGTCTCTACATTCTCCAAATCTTCCAGAATTTCCAGTCCCATAGAACCATGGCCTGCAATCACATCCTCATCTGAACAGGGGTCGATGAAAATTAAGCCCTCCTTTCGTATCAGTTCCTTTGCAAACTGGTTTGCTCCATCATAATTTTGTCCTCTTTGTATTACTTTTGCTCCATAATACCTTATTTTCTCCACTTTTGAAAGGGGTGTTGTTTCAGGCACAACAACGGTAGCATCTACATCACCCATTAATGAGGCCCCATAACTTACCCCTGCACCGTGATTCCCTGATGAGACTGTAATGACTCCTCTTTTTCGTTCTTCTTTCGTAAGAGAAGTCAATTTACTCATTGCTCCACGAATTTTAAAGCTTTTTAATTTTTGTTGCGCTTCTAACTTTAAAAACACTTCCTGTTTTTTGTTACTCAGATGCATCGAATGCTCCAGCGGTGTTCGATAAATTGAGCTCTGAATTCTTCTGCGGGATTCAATAATTTTTTCTAATGTAATCATCGAGTACCTCCCAGTAATTTATTAGTTCATACAATCACATATTGGACGTAATCTTCAACAGTGACGCTCTGCTGCTCTTTCTTTCATCTATTGCAACTAAAAAATCAGTGCCTTTTAACAAAGGGACTGATTTTAGTTTACCATTTATACCGAATATTCTAAAGAACCTTTTAGCTGACCATGGAAGTTCCGTGACATAGATCTTTTAAATTACACTGAGAACAGCGTTCGAGTTGTTGAGTCAAATCACTTACAGCTCTCTTAGAGAAAACACAGGGGATGTTTTGCTGTTTAGCCTGTTCCTTTATAATACTTGCTATATTATGCTCAATATAGTCATAGAATAAGATAATCATATCCGCCTCTTTGGGGATTTTTGATTTTCTGAGTTTCTTTTTTCTCCCCGTCCAATGTACGTAGTGATCGATCCCCTGACATCGAAGGGTTTCCGGAATATTTCCTAATTTATCTGCTCCTACCAATAATGCTGTCATGTTGTCACTCTCCTTTTTATAATTTTCACACTCATTATATGATAATGATTATCATTATTATATATCTCTGTGTTTTCTTTGTCAAGTTTTTTCAAATAATTCTTTTCTCTCTGCATTTTCTATCAACAGAATGATTCTATCCTCATCTGGAGGGTAAAATATGGTTGTAGAGACTAAAAAGGAGTGATTATATGAAAATTGAACTCAAAGGATTGCCGAATTTAAATGAAGTAAAGGCTCTGATCCTGCCCGTATTTGAGGAATCCGAAATTTCGCAGGAAGATTACCCTAGAAATCTTAAGGAGGTTTTAGAGCAAAAAAATACCGATCGACCCTTCCTGGGAAAGAAAGGAAGCACTAGACTATTGCCCCTGTTTCATCAGGAATTTCCTCAAATGGTTGTTCTCATCGGAATGGGCAAAAGAGAAGATCTTAACCCTCAGTCTATTGCAACAAATTTCGGGAAGGCTGTTCAAAAATGTTACACGGAAAATTACATCTCCGTAGGACTCGATTTAACACCTTTGGCAGGTACTCTTCCTCTTAAGTCCCTCGTTCAGACCTTGGGAAAATCTCTTATTCTCTCCAAGTATTCTTTTAATAAATATAAGCAGGACTCTTCTGACGAAACACCTCCTATTGAAACCGTTTATCTGTTTTCCCGCGATGAAGAAGAACTGTTTTCAACAAAATCAGCATTAGAAGAGGGAATTTCCATCGGAGAGGGTATTTGCTTTGCAAGGGATCTGGTTAACGAGCCCGCCAATGTGATGACCCCTTCCGCTCTTGCTCAGGTGGCTTCAGTTCAAGGTGAAATTTATGGATTGGATGTTAAAATCCTTGATGAGAATGAGATGAACAGACTTGGCATGGAGGCTTTTTTGAATGTTTCCAAAGGCTCTTCCCAGCCCCCCAAATTAATCGTTATGCGGTATCAGGGAAATCCTTCTTCAGATCAAATCTACGGATTGGTTGGTAAAGGGCTCACTTATGACAGTGGAGGTTATTCAATTAAACCGACCGGCGGAATGCTTACAATGAAGATGGATATGGGTGGTGCCGCCTCTGCTATAGGAACAATCGCCGCTGTGGCAAAAAACCGATTGAAAGTAAATCTGACGGTAGTCATTGCAGCTTGCGAAAATATGATCTCAGGAAATGCGTATCGGCCCGGTGACGTGATCGGTTCAATGGCAGGAAAAACCATTGAAATTACAAACACTGATGCAGAAGGGAGATTGACACTGGCTGATGCTGTACATTTTATCATCGATCAGGAAAAAGTCAATTCAATTATTGATATTGCAACATTGACCGGAGCTGCACTCGTTGCTTTAGGTAAAAACATCACCCCCTATCTATCCAGCACCAATGAGGGGAGTCAACAATTGGAAGATGCAAGCAAAAACTCTTTAGAGAAAATATGGAGACTCCCTGCAGAGTCCGATTATCATGACTTGCTCAAATCAGAGATTGCTGATATGAAAAACTCGGGTCCCCGACTTGCTGGAACCATTGTTGCCGGCCTTTTTATTGAAAAATTCACACAAAGCCTTCCCTGGATTCATTTGGACATAGCCGGAACTTCCTGGCAGGATAAAAAAGGACCCTTAAGTCCTGTTGGTGGTACCGGAGCAGGAGTAGACCTTCTTTATCAGTATTACAAAATCCAATCCCGGTCGAAGAAAGAATAGAGTTTATCTAAAAGAGGAGAAGAATATATATTCTTCTCCTCCACATCATCCATATCAATTTTCCCGGAACTTAGTCTGTTAAAGCAGATCTATTAGTTTGCGTATATCTTCTATGACAACGGTCGCCCCCTTTAATTCTTCTTCTGTCCCATAACCATAGCTGCAACCGATGGTTTTCATGTTGTTTTTATATCCGCTTTCCATATCTTTATGACGGTCTCCGACAATGACTTGTTTTTCGGGGTGATTTTCTCGTACCTGCCGTAAAATTTCATGCTTAGGCAGATACCCGAAGGCTTCAGCATAATAAAAAGCCTCAAAGTACTTATCGAGAGGAAATGTTTTTTTTGCATTCTCCAAGTAATTTTTCCCGCAATTGCTGAGGAATACGAGAGTATAGCCTTTGTTTTTAAGGTGCTCGAGTGTTTCAATGACCCCCGGATAGAGTTCGGCTTCGCCGATTAAAACTAACCGCTCCATTTCTTTCCCTATAACATCTCCTGCGATTTTAGTCACTTCTTCAGGCAAATCAGGGCGATACTTCTCCCACATTTCGTATCTGGTAAGTCCAAGAAATCGTGTAACCTCCCGATCCGTTAAGTCCCTGCTTTTTAAATGCCCTAATTCCATTAATGCTTCCTGTCCCTTTCGAAATGCGGGCAAATAGATTTTTTCACTCCAATGAAGGGTTCCGTCATAATCAAAGTATAAGGTTTTTACGCCACTAAACATTGTGGATTTCTTTCATAAGATTAACCATTTCTATGGCTGTCATGGCTGCATCAAATCCTTTATTCCCCGCTTTCGTTCCCGCCCGCTCGATAGCCTGTTCAATGGTGTCTGTCGTAAGCACTCCAAATACCACAGGAACCTCAGTATCAAGAGAAACACTTGCAATCCCTTTTGTTACTTCACTGGACACGTAATCAAAATGAGGGGTTGCTCCGCGAATGACAGCTCCTAAACAAATCACACCGTCGTATCGTCCACTTTTCGAAACCTTTTTAGCTATAAGAGGTATTTCAAACGCTCCCGGTGCCCAGATTACATCGATTTGATCATCGGTGGCTCCGTGTCTTTTCAATGCATCAATCGCCCCTGATAAAAGCTTGCTTCCAATAAACTCATTAAATCGCCCAACGATAATTCCAAATTTTGCCTCTTTCACAAGAAGTGTTCCTTCATAATTCTTCATTTACTTTTCCTCCTTTTTATAGTGGGTCATATGGTCCATTTTCGACTCCTTTGTTTCCAGGTAGAATTTATTGTCCTCTTGAGGATCTATTTCAATCTCCACACGCTCAACAATTTCAATCCCATAACCTGATAATCCATGAATCTTTTTTGGATTATTTGTAATCAGTTTAATTTTTTCTATTTTGAGATCTTTTAATATTTGTGCTCCAATCCCGTATTCCCGAAGATCCCCCGGAAATCCTAGGGCTTCATTGGCTTCTACCGTATCATACCCTTCATCTTGTAAAGAGTATGCCCGGAGTTTATTGATCAGACCAATGCCTCTGCCTTCCTGACGCATATAGACGAGTACACCTTTTCCTTCTTTCTCAATCATCTCCATTGCCCGATCATACTGTTCTCCGCAATCACACCGTTTGGACCCGAAAGCATCTCCTGTCAGGCACTCGGAATGGACCCGCACAAGAATCGGCTCTTTTCCATCAACTTCGCCTTTTACAAGAGCTACATGGTGTTCACCGTTAAGCTGATTGACATACCCGAAAATTCTGAATTTGCCATGCTTTGTTGGGAGTTCCGCTTCAGTAATACGTTCGATCAGAGTTTCTTTTTTACTTCTGTATGCGATAAGATCCGCAATAGTAATAAATTTCAGATCGTGTTTTTGACAATACTCTTTCAATTGGGGGACTCTTGCCATTGTTCCGTCTTCATTCATAATTTCACAAATGACGCCAGCCGGGTAAAGTCCTGCCAACCTTGCCAGATCTACTGAGGCTTCTGTATGACCGGCTCTTTTAAGAACTCCTCCCTCCTTGGCGATTAGAGGAAAAATGTGCCCCGGCTTATGAAAATCTCTAGCCGTTGCATCAGTTTCGATCAGCCTTCTGATTGTCATTGCCCGCTCTTCAGCAGAAATCCCTGTTGAAGTTCTTCGATCATCAACAGAAACTGTAAATGCTGTTTGGTTCGGATCTGTGTTATTATTGACCATCGGGAGGATATCAAGCTCCTGTAGCCGTTCTCTTTCCATGGGTACACAGATTAAACCTCTTCCATGAGTCGCCATGAAGTTTACATGCTTTGTGGTTGCTTTTTCTGCAGCCATAACAAGATCGCCTTCATTTTCACGATTTTCATCATCAACCACAACGACCATTTTCCCGTTTTTTATATCTTCAATTGCTTCTTCTATGCTGTTAAATTCTGACATTAATTTCACCCTTTCTCTTAATAAAATCCCATCTTTTCCAGTTTCTCTTGGGTCAATCCTGAGCTTTTCATCTCTCCTTTGTCACTGTTTTCCTTCGGAAAAAGCTTTTCAACATACTTTCCGATCATGTCACATTCCAGGTTTACTTTGTCTCCCGTTTTTTTCTTCAATAAAGTAGTTTCCTCCCCGGTCAGGGGAATAATTGATACTTCAAATCCCTGATGGTCCACTGTTGCTAACGTTAGGGATGTCCCGTCTATGGCAATCGATCCTTTAGGAATCATATATCGAAGAAGCTCACTACTGCACTCTATTCGGATCCATGTTGCATTTTTCTCTTTTCGATAGTTGATAATGTTACCGGTTCCATCAATATGCCCCGACACAATATGACCTCCAAAGCGGTCTCCGATTGCCATGGCCCTTTCCAGATTCACAGTGTCACCCACCTTCAAATCTCCAAGATTGGTTCTTCTTAGCGTCTCCGGCATTACATCTCCGCTAAAAGAGTCTTTATCATATTTAACCACCGTCAAGCATACACCATTGGTACTGATACTATCTCCGAGCTTAACATCTTCAAGAACTTTATTCCCGATAATTTTAATGCGGAAAACGTTACTCCCTCCTTCAATCGATGCAAGTTTTCCCAGCTCCTCAACAATTCCTGTAAACAAGCGATCACTCCCTTTGGATTTTTATCCCTCTTCTATGCGCCCTTTTACCATTAAATCTTTGCCAACCACACTATATTCAACATCTTTTAAAACAATTGCGTCTTCCAGGTGGGGAATGCCTTCTCCTCCAACCGGAGTTTTAGCTGTTAGGCCACCAATAAGTTTCGGAGCTATAAATGCAATGACCTCTTGCACTATTTTACCCTTTAAAGCACTGTAGTTAAGAGTTGCTCCTCCTTCCAGCAGGACACTGTCGATCTTCTCTTCTCCAAGAAATTCCATTAATGCCTGTAGATCAACTCTTCCTTGGTCAGAGGGAAGGATCGCTACTTTTACGCCTTTCCTTTCCAATGAATACATTTTATCTTTATTCATACTTTCCGTCGTAGCGAGAATTGTTTTCGTTTTTTCATCAACATCAAAGACCTTCGCATTAAATGGTGCTCTTCCTTTGCTATCCACCACAATTCGGATCGGATTTTTCCCTTCACTTTTTTCTAATCTGGTTGTTAATAATGGATCATCCGCAATTACTGTATTAACACCAACCATAATCCCCATTACATGATCTCTGAAATTGTGCACCCACTGCCTTGCTTCACTTCCGGTAATCCATTTTGATTCACCGGATGCAGTAGCAATTTTTCCATCGAGGGTCATTGCTGTTTTTAATGTAATATGAGGATATCCTTTTTTCATATAGTGCAGAAACACCCGATTTTGTATTCGTAATTCTTTTTCCATAACTCCTGTGTGCACCCTGATGCCCTTGTCCATCATCTTTTTAATGCTTTTCCCCATCACTAATGGATTCGGGTCTGTCAGTCCAATCACTACTCTCCCGATTTTCTCTTTAATCACTCGATCAACACAGGGTGGGGTTTTCCCATAATGATGACAGGGTTCCAATGTTACGTATAATGTTGCTCCATTGCAATCTTCGATTGCAGCTTCAAATGCATTTACTTCTGCGTGATGATCGCCGTAAGCTTTGTGGAAGCCCTCACCGATGATTCGGTTCTCTTTTACGATTACCGCACCGACCAAAGGATTGGGGTTGGTCCTTCCTCTTCCTTTTTCTGCAAGCTCCATCGCTCTTTTCATGTACTTAAGATCTTCTTGGATCTGTTCTTCCTTCACAGCCTGACCTCCTTGAGCTGAAATGATTTATTCACCAAAAAACACCTGAAGAAATATCCTCAGGTGTTAAAAATTATCCCAACTAAAATACATTATAATTATACTTATAATGCAACCAGTTCTCTTCTTCCATCCAGACTTTACTGTCGGTTTTGGAGTTTCACCAAATCAACCCTTAAGGTTCGCGGACTTTACCGCCGGTCGGGAATTACACCCTGCCCTGAAGATCATCAATTATTCATTTGTGTACTTACTATACCATTGAATATTTTCTTCTGTCAAGAAAAATTCTTATTCTATTCATCTTCAAGGGTCTCCTGGACTCTCTTAATCACCTCTGAAGTAAAACCTTTTCTCAAAAGAGAGCTATAGACTGCCCCTCTTTTCTTATAGTGTGTTTCATCCTTTCTCTCTCGTTTTCGCAAAACTTTTTGAGCTTCCTCTAGTGCTTTTTCATAATGAACGTCTACCATCTCATCAATCGCTTTTCTCACTTCGGGATCATTCTTCAGAGTTTCCAGAGTGTGATGAATGGCACCATGAGTGAATCCTTTCCCCATTAACCTCTGATATAGCTTATTGAGAAGCAGATTCATTGGAAGGGCCCTGTGGGAATGAAAATATCGGTAGCCTTCATCCTGGGCAATCAGAAGTTCCTTTTCCGGAGGATACTCCTCATTTATAATTTTTTCGACCAGCTCTTCTTCTATCCCTTTCTCCTTTAGTTTTGCACTTACAAATCTGCTCCCTTTTTTACCTCCTTCTCCTTTGATCCTGACAAACTCTTTCCCGAAACTCTCATCACTCTGATAGCCATACTGATGAAGTTTATCAATGGCAGTTTGAATTTCTCTCGAGGAATATCCTTTTCCATTAAGATAGTCCCTAATTTCTTTTTGACTTCTACTGCGATATGAAAGATACCTCACCGCCAAATCAAAGGCCTTTTTATCCATGAAACTCTTCCTTTCATCCGTGATTGTTTCCTGTCTACTTGACAAGGGTCAGTTCAGATTCACGGCTCTCTTAATGAGTTTTTTGCTCTTCCATTTGCTTTCTCATCGTTTCACCGATGGTTGAAGGGGTTGTTGCCATTGTGATTCCACACTCTGCCATCACTCTGATTTTTTCCGATGCGGTTCCTTTCCCTCCGGAAATAATGGCTCCTGCATGTCCCATTCTTTTTCCTGCAGGTGCCGTTACGCCGCTTATGAAACCTACTACCGGTTTTCTCATATTCTCATTAATCCACTTTGCCGCCTCTTCTTCCTGATTCCCCCCGATCTCCCCGATGATAACGACTCCATGTGTTTCAGGATCTTCGTTGAATAACTTTAGTACATCCACAAAACTCGTTCCATTCACAGGGTCGCCACCAATTCCAACAGCTGTCGATTGTCCCAATCCGACTTGGGATAGTTGATGAACCGCTTCATATGTCAAGGTTCCTGACCTGGAGACAACACCAATTCTCCCTTTCTTATGAATGTAACCTGGCATAATCCCCACCTTGCATTCATCCGGCGTGATCACACCGGGGCAGTTTGGACCAATGAGTGTTGTAGGTTTATCTTTCAAATACTCCCTTACTCTAATCATATCTTTAACAGGGATATGCTCTGTTATACAGATAACCAAAGGGATATTGGAGTTTGCAGCTTCCAAAATCCCGTCTGATGCATAGGGTGCGGGAATATAAATCACCGATACGTTTGCCTGTGTTTTCCGGACTGCTTCTTCAACAGTATTGAATACCGGTATCCCCTGAACTTTCTCCCCTCCTCTTCCGGGAGACACCCCCGCAACGATTTTCGTTCCGTATTCTAACATCTTTTGGGTGTGAAATTTTCCAGCTGAGCCTGTAATCCCCTGGACGATAATTTTCGATGATTCGTTCACATAAATACTCATCTTAAACCTCCCCTCTCAATTCCTTTTCAATTTCCGCAATGATTCTTTCTGCCCCCTCATCCATCGATGATACACTAATGACGTTGACCGATGAATCTCGAAGAATACTTCTCCCTTTTTCAACATTGGTTCCTTCCAGGCGAACGACTAGAGGTACATTAAGTTCAGTTTCCTTTACCGCTTCCACGATGCCCTCAGCAATTACATCACATTTCATTATGCCGCCGAAAATGTTTACAAAGATCCCTCGAACCTTCTCATCGGACATAATAATTCGAAAGGCATGTGCCACGTTTTCTTTTGTCGCGCTTCCTCCCACATCAAGAAAATTTGCAGGTTCTCCGCCATAATGTTTAATTGTATCCATTGTTGCCATAGCAAGTCCTGCTCCATTTACCATGCATCCAATTTTTCCATCAAGAGCAATATAAGAAAGACCGTACTTTGCCGCCTCTAATTCCTTTGGATTTTCCTCATCTTCATCCCTTAAGTCGCGAAGATCCTCCTGACGAAAAAGCCCGTTATCATCAATGTTCACTTTCGCATCAATGGCCAAAAATTTGCCCTGACTATTGAGAATCAAAGGATTGATTTCGATAACCGATGCATCTTTTTCAGTGTATAATCGATAAAGGTTTTTTAACAGCTTCGTCCATGATTCCATCTGTTGGATTTTCAACCCAAGTTTAAAGCCTGTTCGTCTGCACTGAAAATCACTCAAGCCCAAAGAAGGCTCAATCGTCTCTTGCAGAAGCTTTCCCGGAGTTTTTTCTGCAACCTCCTCAATGTCCATCCCCCCCTCTGAGGATACCATTAAAGTAATTTTACCCATCTCTCTATTTAAGATAAATCCGATATAAAATTCCTTTGAAATTTCAACTCCTTCTTCAATCAGTAATCGCTGAACTCTTTTTCCTTCCGGTCCTGTTTGGTGAGTGACGAGGGTCATCCCCAACATTTTTTCCGTGAAATCCTTCAGTTCTTCTTCTCCAAAGGCAAGTTTTACACCACCGGCTTTTCCTCTGCCACCTGCATGGATCTGAGCTTTTACAACAACAGGATAGGAACCCATTGTTTTCCCAAGCTGATATGCTTCTTCGGAACTATAGGCCACTTCCCCTTTGGGAACAGGAATACCATACTTTCGAAACAGTTCTTTCCCTTGATACTCGTGGATGTTCATCAAACCACTCCTTTCTTTAAGCAATTTGGAATAACAAGTTAATAAATAGAATCATAAAAAACAGAGCAAATGGATATGTTGCACCGTATGCAACTCCCACTTCATTGGAGTCTGTCGACTCAATAGCAGCTGCCAAACCCGGTGTGCTGGTCATTCCTCCGCATAGTCCGCCAATTAAGTAGAGGGGTTTGATCTTTAATAATTTACTTCCCACTAAATAGCCGGATCCAATGCTTGCCAGTCCAGTAAGAAATCCGATAAAAAGCAGTTCCACACCGGTTGTTCTTATTAGAGTCAGGGCCTCATATCCATAATTTAATCCTACAATGGCCAAAAACATTTTCAACGCTAAATCCCGGGTCACACCCAGTACTTTTTCGTCCATTTCAAAGCTTATTTTCCCGATTTTTTTTCGATCACCTAGAAAAAGTGCCATGATCAAAACTCCACCGGTGGCTCCCAGAGAAAACTCTCCGAGAGTTTCCCCCAAAGGAATGCTGACATTCCCCAATAAAACTCCGCTTGCACAGACTAGTGAAAATCCGGTGACACTGAAGCGATGCAAAAGCTTTTTCTCTTTTTCTTTTTCCGTTTCTTTTTCTGTTTCATTGTCCCGTCTGTAAATTTTCATTTCTTCAGTATCTCCGGAATCAGTTTCCAAAAGCATTCCTTTTTCCCTAAAGCTTTTTGCAAGGATTTGAACGAAGAGGATCACGATAATAACTCCGGGGACGTATGCTATGGAATACCCAAGGCCTACCAACGCTTCCGATCCACCTGTTGCTAAAGAAGATTCAATCGCAGCCGCCAGGCCGGGAGAACTGGTCAGGGCTCCGGAAAATGTCCCTACGACACTTTCCAAACTCTGGCTTTGGAACAGTTTAACGAAAGCCCATGTGGCAAGGCTTCCGGTAAGTGTCACCACAAAAGCAAGAATGATGAACTGAGGACCGTTATTCCGTATGATCCTTCGAATATTTTTCGATGCTGCCAAACCCACGGATGCGATAAAAAGAACGAGGCTCAAATTAAAAAGTTCTCCCGAGATAAAGTTTTGCGTCGTGTCAAAGTCCGGATTTCCCATCAACAAAAATGCCGTTACTCCGTAGCTGATGAAAATCCCCACAAAAAGACCTCCGGAGCTTCCCAGACTGACTCCTTTTATATCAATCAATCCTAAAAATTTCCCTATAAAAATGGTGCCGAACATTAAAATAAAAGGGTTGGTCAATATACTTTCCATTCAATAACAGCCTCCTAAAACCTTTATAACCTTTCTATTCCTCTTAAAATAAAATCCCCAATAAATTAATCATAAAGCCTACACCAAATGCAATGGAAACTGCTATAGTCATAGCTTCCAAACCTCGCGTCATTCCAGAAACGAGATCCCCCGCAACAGTATCTCTCAGACTGTTGGTAATTGCAACTCCCGGAACCATTACCATAATTCCTCCGACAATCATGACATTCATGCGAATTTCCGGAAAGATCGCTGCAATAAATATTGCCAGAAATGCAGCAATCATACCACCTGCCAGGTGGGCGAAAAAGCTTGGAAACCCTCCTCTCAGAAGGATTCTCAATGCATATGTCATAATGATTGTACTGAGCAGTGCGCCTGTAAATTCACCAAGGCTTGCTCCAACCAGAAGGATAAAAAACGCACTTGCAATTCCTGCAGAAATCGCTTGAAACTGTATGGAATAAGGTTCTTTTTCTTCATCAATCCTCTTTAGTATTCTCATCCCCTCTTCAATAGAGATTTCCTGCATAACAAAGCGCCTGGAGAAATCATTAACCTTTGAAACTTTATCCAAATTGATTAAACGCTCCTGAATCCTCTTTAAAGAGGAAAGCATATGTTCAACTGAAGTTTCCTTCAAATCAACAGATATATGAATTCCTGTTGGTGTGACTAATGATTCAACATATTCGATTCCGGCAGAACGGCAAATTCGTTGAATAGTATCCTCCACACGGTAGGTTTCACTTCCGTTTTTCACCATAATCTCCCCTGCATACATAGCGAGAATCAAAATCTTTTTTTCTTCCTTAGCAGATATACGTGGAGCAATATGGTCGGTTTGAACAACCTCCTTTTCTTCCGGCAAACTCTCATTTTCTCCTTCGTCTACTGGATCTCCGCGCTGGTAATAGTCTTCTATTTTTGCCTTTTCAATTTCTTTATGTAATTCCAGATCTTCATTTGCAGTGGAATCCACCGATCCCTTTTTTTCCAGCAAGCGTTGTTTTTTCCTCGCTCTCAACTCTGCCAATTCCATTCTTTTTTTTCTGAGATAACTGTTAATCGACAAAATAATCGTCAGCCCACCGGCAATCGCCAATGCTACTAGAAGTGCTTCACTTCCAGCCTCTGCGGCTAGATGATAATCCTCTTCTAAAATTGCTAACATTGTTCGATATAAAGTAAGTCCGGGAACTAAAGGAACAATTGCAGGAATCACGTAAACAGTGAAGGGATGTTTCCCCTTTCTTGCAAAACGCTCTCCGATCATCGCAATAATCATTGCCCCTATAAATGTAGCCACAACCGCATTCCCAAACTCCAGCTTTATACCCTGAAAGATGGTCCATCCAAAGGCTCCTGAAAATCCCGAATATAGCAGGGTTTTTCTCGGCACCTGAAAAAGCACGGCAAACCCCATGGTTGCAATATAAGCGTAAAAGAAATGAAGGATCTGTGTCATCATCTTGACTCCTTTCGAAAATAAGCCATCGTTCTTAGACCTTGATTATAACAAAAAAACCCTGAAGTGAACACCACTAAAGGGTTTAATATCGTTGATTTTCCGCCAGATTTTTCATCCATGACCCTCTTTTGTATCGTAAATAAAACAGCAGTCCTTTTGTGCTTTCAGCAACCAGCATACTGGCTAGTACTCCCATGATCCCTAAGTTCAGCATGATTCCGAGAATCCAAGCAAGAGGAATCTGAAGACCCCAAAAGCCGATAATTGTGATCCATAAGTTCGCCCATGTGTCACCGCCGCTCCTTAGGATATAGGGAAACATGACATTGAGTACTTGTGCATAGATAATCGTGATCACCAATGGAATCGCTGATATACCCATCGTTACCGTCTCCGGTTCCAAGCTGAATACACCGAAAACCGGTCTGGAAAAAACAAGTATCAGTCCATTCATAAGTGTCACCATAATTAATGCCGACCATACACCGGACTCCGCTTTTTCTTTGGCAACACGATATGCACTTTTCCCCAGTTCCTGCCCTACGATTCCCACATTTGCAGCAGCCATTGCAGCAACCCCTGTGATCGTAAGAGTTTGAAAAATCTTTAGTATTTCATAAACTGCGACTTCCTGTACCCCTATGGTAAATACAATTCGGGTATAAAACGTCATCGCCAATTGCCAGGCAGCTCCATCCAACACCATTGGAACACTGATATGAAACAGTCCCAGGAAAAGATGGCGATCGAAGCCCAAGGAAAGAGAAATCCCTTTTTTTCTTAGAATACTCTTCACGAGAAGAAGAAGGATCCCGAACTCTATTCCCCGGGCAATGAGAGTGGCGTAAGCAATGCCCATGATCCCCCAGTTTAAAATGAGGAAGAAGAGTCCATTTAACAAAAGATTAATTCCCATTGATATGAATGTGGCAATCATTGGATAGGTGTTTTTTTTAAATGCCAGAAAAACCCCCGAAAAAATTGAGGAAAACAAAATAAATAGAATGGAATAAGCGATAATATGCAAGTATTCATGGGCCGATTCCAATGCCAAACCCGAAATATTAAGTGCTTTTAAAAAATGGATTCCCGCTCCCTGGAAAACAAGAATAATTCCTATTCCTCCAACAATTGCACAGGTCATCATAGTCCCTATAACTTTTTCAAACTTCTCTTCCTTTTTACCACCTATATACTGGGAAAGAAGAACGGTCAGTCCAGCTGAGACCGCCATGAAAATTGTAAGAAAAAGACTGAAAAGTTGATTAGCACCACCAACACCGGCAAGTGCCGACTCACCCAATTGCCCGATAAAAAGTTTATCCGCAGATCCTAAAAGTCCCCTAAGCATGTTTTGAACCATCAAAGGAAAAGCGATAATCATTAATGCTTTCATATATTTTTTGTTCACTTCTCCCACCTCTTTCTTAACCTGCTCTCGAGTATCTTACCCTTTTTGCAATGAAACTGCAAGGCGGGGTTGGTTCACTGTGAGGGTGTATGAAATAATTATTATAACTTTTTGAAAAAAATCTATTGACTTTTATTTCACCTGGGTATAAGATATGAAATGTGAAATAGGTAAAAAACCAATCACAAAAATACATAGATTAAGGAGGAAAAACGATGATTAAGTTAAGAATGAATCAAATCAAAGATCAAAGCATGTTTACAAGTCAATTTACTGAATCTCATCACATTTCCTCTGCCATTTTATACAGATAGGTTTAATCGGTTTTTCATTTTGGTCTTCGATCAGGTGATTTCCTTAAACAAAAACTAACTGGTCATGGCAGAGTAGCTATGGCCTTTTTCTATGCTTTTTAGGCGATAGCTGTGATGGCTGTGGCCTTTTTCTATGCCCGCCTTTCCTATGCAGAACTATGAAACCGATCGACAGGTTTCAACGTCTTATATTTTAGCGGAGAGGTAAATAGAATTTAATCGTTTCGACGAGCCACAGATTCTCTCTGTGGTTTTTTTCGTTTATCGAAAATTCCGCACCACTTTCATCAATAAAATCTTACACTGAAAGACCAAAGGAGGGGTAGCGATGTTTCGCTTGCTTCAATACACAAAAAAATACAAATTCCTGTTTATTACACCAATCTTCGCCATGTTTATCCTTATCGGCTTGGATATGCTTAATCCCTATATAACAGGAGTAATCATTGATAAAGTCATCATAAATCAGGAGTTTCATCGTTTAAACGGACTATTGCTTTTACTGATAGGGATTACCTTAGGGAGAGCAATCTTCGGATATATTCGCGAATTTATGTTTGATTATGCGGGGGTACAGGTTGGTCTGGACCTTCGCAAAGATTTATTCGATCACATCCAGAGTCTGCCCTTTGAATATTTTGACCAGACAAACACTGGTGAGATCATGTCCAGAACCACCCGTGATGTGGATAACGTATGGGAAGTGGTCGGCTTTGTTGCCGGATTTTTCCTTGAACAGATATTCTACGTGATTGTAGCAACATCGCTTATGTATATGATCAATTGGCAGCTCGCACTGGCCTGCACAGTCATCTTTCCGCTGCTGGCATACCTCGCGGTGAAAATGGATCGCACAATGGGAAAAGCCTACGAGGAAATCAGCGATCAGGATGCGATCTTAAACACAAAAGCCCAGGAAAATATTGCAGGGGTCAGGCTTGTTAAATCACTCAACCGGGAGTCTTTAGAGAAGAAGAAATTTCGAAAGGAAAATCACAAACTCTTTGAGTTAAACGTGAATCGAAGCCGGATTCTTGGAAATTTTCAGCCAAAAATCGAGTTTCTTTCCTACTCTTCAACAATTCTTGTGATTTTAGTCGGAGGATTTCTAGTCATCCGTCAACAGATGAGCATCGGAGAACTTGTGGCTTTCAATGGATATGTTGCGATGCTCGTTTGGCCGATGCGGTTTTTGGGGTGGCTGACAAACAGTCTTTCCCGATGCAATGCTTCCTTGAAGAAAATCTTTGGCATAATGGATCAGGAACCTTCAATAAAAAGCCCCGATCTGCCCATAGAACCTGACACCCGTCAAGGTTCGGTCGAATTCAGGAATGTAGCGTTCTCTTATGATCAGGAGCAGATCCTGAAGGATTTATCCATAAAAATTAAACCCGGAAGCACCGTTGCAATAATGGGTGCTACCGGTTCCGGAAAATCTTCTTTAGTAAACCTCGTGCCAAGATATTATGATATTGATCATGGAATTCTATTGGTCGATGGAATCGATGTACGGAAACAAGATCTGCGTTCTCTTCGGGAAAATATTTCCGTCGTTATGCAGGATACGTTCCTCTTTTCAGATACTCTTTATGCAAATCTGACGTTTGGAAGAGATCATGTAAGTGAAGAGGAAGTCCGCCAGGTTATTAAAGATTCCAAAGTCGATGACTTTGTTCATGAATTACCCGACGGCCTTAATACTGTTATCGGAGAGCGGGGAGTCGGGCTTTCCGGTGGCCAGAAACAGCGGGTATCAATTGCCCGAGCTTTGTTGAAAAAATGCCCGATACTAATCTTCGACGATGCCACTTCCGCCCTTGATATGGAAACTGAATTCTCGATTCAAAGAGCACTGAAGCAACGAACAGCGATCACGAAAATAATCGTTGCCCATCGAATTTCAGCAGTAAAGGATGCTGATGAAATTATTATCTTGCAGGATGGCAAAATTTCAGAGCGGGGAAATCATCATCAGTTAATGAATCGTAAAGGATACTATTACCGATTATTCCAAAATCAATTGGGGGATGTGGCGTTAGCAAAAAAAGAGGTGATCTAACGTGACATGCTGTAATAAATTTCTTTTAAAACTTATTCGCCAGCTTCGTGCAAGAGACTATCAGTTTGAGTATTGCCTGATCATCTTTCCGATCATCGCATTCATCATTGCATATCGCTTGGTGACAAAAAAATAAAAATCTTTTGGAAATGAGGTGAAGCTTATGGCGATTAATACATTTCGGGAAGACGAGAAAATTGATCATTCCATTAATCTGAATGTTCTCTTTCGTCTCCTCAGCTATCTCAAAAATTATAAAAAAAATGTTCTTTTTGCAATGCTTCTTATGCTTATTGCGGTCACCGTTAATATCATCAATCCCTATTTTATAAAAATCGGAATTGATGAGTATATCAGCGAAAACAATACCCGGGGGCTTATTTCTCTTGGAGGGATCATGATCGTTGTAAACAGTCTTTCAATGATTGCATCAAAAAAAAGAATCAATCTTATGGGTGTGACCTCAAATAAAATCCTCATGGAAATTCGGGAAGCCCTTTTTAATCATATTCAAAAACTTTCCTTTTCCTTTTTTGATAGCCGTCCGGTTGGAAAGATCCTTGCGAGGATTACAACTGATGTCAATGCTTTGACCAATTTTTTTACTGATAGTGTTACTGTTGTGATTCCGGACATCATTACTCTCTTGGCGATTTCAGGAATCATGTTTTGGATGAACTACCAATTGGCTCTGGCTGCATTTGTTATGCTTCCCCTTCTTATGGGAGGTCTTGCTTTTATCGAAAGAACCTTCAGTAAAAAATGGCAGGTTTTCCGCAAAAAAAATTCAAACCTGAATGCCTATATCCATGAAGACTATTCAGGGATCCGTGTAGTGCAAAGCTTTGCTAAAGAAACCGAAACGAGCCATACATTCTTTGACCTGGGAAGACAGCTCAATCATGCTTTCACAAGTGCCATCCGCTATGCCAATGGTTTTTGGTCAATGGTCGTTTTGTCTTGGGGATTGGGTACTGCCGTTGTATTTTGGGCGGGAGTTCGGCTTATTGAAAGAGGAGAAATATCCATCGGAGTCCTCGTCGCTTTTATGGGCTATATCACAATGTTTTGGAGACCGGTAATGAACTTAACGAACTTCTATAATATCACTGTAAGTAATATGACAAGTGCTGAACGGATCTTCGAAATTCTCGATACACCTCCGGGTATTGTTGATGAACATAATGCGAAAATGCTCCCGCCGATCCAGGGGCAGGTATCATTTCAGAATGTAAGCTTTTCCTATGACAGGGAGGAAAGAGTCTTGGATGGTGTTTCCTTCGATGTGAAACAAGGTGAAACAATTGCTTTAGTCGGACATACCGGCGCAGGCAAGACCACTATTATTAACCTTCTAAGTCGTTTTTATGATCTTCAGGAGGGTAAAATCACCATTGACGGCCATGATATCAGCAAGGCAACCATGGATTCTCTTCGAAGCCAAATGGCCGTTATGATGCAGGACACCTTTCTTTTTTCAGGAACCGTAAAAGATAATATCCGATACGGAAAACCCGATGCAAGTGATGAGGAAATCATCCATGCAGCAAAAGTTGTCAATGCCCATTCATTTATTATGACTCTTGAAATGGGGTATGATACCGAGATTAATGAAAGAGGCTCTAAGCTATCCATTGGACAGAGACAATTGCTGGCGCTTTCCAGGGCAGTTCTCAATGATCCTCGGATTCTGATACTTGACGAGGCAACCTCCAGTATTGATACCGAAACAGAGCTTCTTGTGCAGGAAGGAATCGAAAAGCTGTTGAAGGATCGAACATCCTTTGTTATTGCCCACAGGCTTTCCACGATAAAAAAAGCTGATCGGATTATGGTCATTCACGATGGTAAGATTCTCGAGACCGGATCCCATGATGAGCTTTTGAAGAACCGCTCTATGTATTATAAGCTGTTTGCCGCACAGTTCCAATTCTTAACATCATCATAAAAGGGTAGCCGACGGCTACCCTTTAAAATACTTATCTCTAACCTCGAACAAGTGTCCGAAAATATGATGAAGATCTTCTCCTAATTCCTTCATCTCGTAGCGAGTTCGATTTGCTTCTTCTTTTTTATCCAAGGCACCTTTGCCGACAAGCAGATTTAGTTTTCTATTGAGCTCGGTTTGACTAATGTATTCAATAGATGCTTGAATCTCCCCATAATAATGATTTCCTCTACTAATGGATTCCAATATTTCGGGAATCCATCTCGATCGAATGATTCCATGAACTTCGTCAAACTCATTGTCTATTTTAATCATGATCCATACCCCGTTTCAGTAAAAATTAAACAAACAATTTTGTGACTAGAAAGAAACACTCTTAAATGATATCATTATAATATAGAATTTAGAAAAAGAAAAGAAAATGGAGGTATGTAAAAATGAAAAATAAGTTAAACACCTATTTATCAAATTTAGCAGTATGGAATGTGAAACTTCACAACTTACACTGGAATGTTGTGGGAGTCCAGTTTGTCTCACTTCACAACTTTACCGAAGAACTCTATGATGATGTGTTTGAAAAGTACGATGAAGTCGCTGAACACCTGAAAATGATCGGAGAAGAACCCTTAGCCAAGCTTTCGGATTATCTTGAAGCGGCGACGATGAAAGAGTTGAATAAAACATCCTATAGTACAAAGGAAGTCCTTGGTTACCTCAAAGACGATCTTACCATGATGAGAGATATGGCTGTGGAAATTCGGAATGCAGCTGACGAAAAAAGCGATTTTGTTGCCGTTGGAATGTTTGAAGATCACGTTGCGTTTTATAATAAGCAATTGTGGTTCATCGACAGCATGCAAAAATAAAACCCTATCTGAGAGGCCCGTTTCTAATGAAACGGGCCTTTTAATATTCAATGATAAAAGTGCTCCTAAAGATCGATTCCTATCTTCCTCATGGCATTTTCAAGCACCGATCGATTAGAGTCCTCCATCGGATACAAAGGAGCTCTTAACTCTCCAACTTCCCACCCCATTAAGTTCATTGCCTCTTTCACAGGAATAGGGTTGGTTTCAATGAACAGTCCTCGGACAACTTCAAGGATTTTTAGTTGTTTTTTAAGGGATTCATCCCCACTTCCTTTCAAATAATCCATGACCAGTTCATGCGTCATCTTCGGAAGAATATTTGCTACAACTGAAATTACTCCAATTCCTCCTAAAGAGAGGAGCGGCAATATTTGGTCATCATTTCCCGAATAAATCCCAAAATTTGAAGGAACACGCTCAGCAATCTCTGCTATCTGTGCTATGTTCCCACTTGCCTCTTTAATTGCTACAATGTTCGGGTGTTTTGATAATGCTTCAACAGTTTCAGGATCTATGTTAATTCCTGTACGCCCTGCCACACTATAGAGGATAATCGGTGTATCCACCGCATCTGCAATCGCATGATAGTGCTTGATTAAACCCTTCTGAGTTGATTTGTTATAATAGGGGGTTACAATCAAAAGACCGTCTGCTCCTTTTTCGTCTGCAAACCTGCTCAGCTCAATAACATCTTTTGTATTGTTACCTCCTGTTCCTGCTATAACTGGGATTTGTCCATTGGTATGTTCAATAGCAAATTCAATGACTTTTTTCTTTTCATCTTTGGATAAAGTCGGAGATTCTCCCGTAGTCCCACAAACAACTATTGCATCCGTTCCTTCTTGAATGTGCCAATCGATTAACTCTCCTATTTTCTTATAATTCACTTCATCTCCTATAAATGGTGTCACTAACGCTACTCCGGATCCTCTAAAAATTGTCATTATATTCCCTCCTTTTTACTATTTCACCAATTATTTTATACAATGCTGTCATTTATCGTAAAACCAGTGCTTTTTTCATGCTTCCATTCAGCACTTAAATGTATTTTTGATGACCTGGTTTATTTAACTCCGCCAACTTCACAAGCCCAGTGAATAATGTTTTCAATCCCTTGATAATTGATGCTCTCCATATCTTTGTTTACCTTTGCCACCTTTTTCGTGATTACTTTTTCTAAAAAATTCATTTTACTAAAATCGAAGCCGAACCCGATGTGCTCTCTGATCCCTGCTTTATCAAAAACATCTTTACCAACATATACAACATAATTTCGTTTAACTTCCAGAGTATTCCCTGCAGCTAAAAACAATCCAAAGGGCTTCTGAAACAACTCCCCTTTTTGATGGTCAAAAAAACGCCTTACCTCTTTACGGATACCTCCTCCATAAACTGCGCTACCAACAAGAACCACATCATAATCTTTCATTGAAGGACGGCTGTTTTCTTTTAAGTTTACAAGCTCCACTTGCCCAGGCAAACGCTCCTGCAAGATTTTTGCCGCCTTCTCTGTTGTTCCATATTTCGTTCCATAGACGATTAAGGTTTTCATCTAATTCCTCCTCTTAAGAGCAAGCTTTCATTCAATGAAAGCTCTCATAGTTTCTTTTCGGTATGTCCCGGGACTCCTTAATTTATCTCTATTCTCTTTAATAGCTTATCTTTATTCAACCTTGCTTTCAAAGTTGAAATTTCTTTACAGCGAACAAACCGGTGTCCCGCTACAAAAAAAATGTTATAATGATTATATCATAATTCAAAGAAAATTTTAAAACCGGAGGGATAAAATGATACATAGTGATCAAATTTGTAAAAACGTTTATTTTGTCGGAGTCAACGATCGGGAAACTCGGCTGTTCGAAAATCTTTGGCCCTTGGATAAAGGGGTCTCATACAACTCCTATCTGATTGTGGATGAAAAAGTGGCACTGTTCGATACGGTGAAAAACACTAAAATGGATTCATTCCTCAACAAGATCGAAGGCATTCTTGGTGATCGAAATGTTGATTATCTCATCATCAACCACATGGAGCCTGATCATTCCGGAGCTATTAAAGATATTCGCCAACGCTATCCTGATGTTGAAATTGTAGGCAATGCAAAAACCTTTCAATTTATTCAGAATTTCTATGGTGACTTAAGCCCCTATTACGAAGTGAAGGACGGAGACAGCCTGTCACTGGGTAAGCATACTCTTAATTTTTATATGACACCGATGGTTCATTGGCCGGAAACGATGATGACCTACGAGAGTCGACAGGGAATTCTGTTTTCCGGTGATGCCTTTGGAGGGTTTGGATCCTTGGACGGAGGAATCTTTGACGATGAAGTGAATTTGGAGTTTTATATGGATGAAATTCGACGATATTACTCAAATATCGTCGGGAAGTTTGGTCCGATGGTCCAACGGGCAATAAAAAAACTGAAAGACGCGGAAATTCCTCTTCACGTTATTGCTTCAACTCACGGTCCTGTTTGGAGAAAGAATCCCGCTTGCATACTTGAACATTATGACCGCTGGTCTCGAGCAGAAACCGAGGAAGGCGTTGTGATAGTCTATGGCTCTATGTACGGTAATACTCAAAAAATGGCGGACCTTATGGCTCGTAGACTTTCAGAGCGCGGCATCAAAAATATACGTATCTATGATGCATCCAAAACCCATGTTTCCTATATTATCAGTGATATCTGGCGATTCAGAGGAGTGCTTCTCGGCAGTTGTGCTTACAATACCGGACTTTTTCCAGCGATGCAGACAGTTACACATAAAATCGAAAATTCTCAGCTTAAGGATCGTTTGCTTGGGATCTTTGGAACAGCCTCCTGGAGTGGAGGTGGAGTCTCTTCCCTGGAGTCCTTTGCAAAAACCATCAAATGGAATTTGGTTGAATCTCCGGTAGAAGCACTCTCTTCACCAAAAGAGGAGGATTTCATAAAGTGCATCGCCATCGCCAACTCCATGGCAGATCTTCTGCTGGCAGAACGAAAAAGTGATTCCTGCAATACCTGCATATAAAGGATCTCTATTCCCATAAGATCCTTGTATGATATAAGCGTGAGCAGAGTAGATATTATGCGTTAAGTGTTAGAAGATGGGAGGTTGCTTCTAAACGAAGATCTTGACATCGCGTTGTAATATCGCTTCCGCTGCTCCACCATTGGAGATTTCACCAAATTTCTCTTAATGTTGGAGCTCCATGCCTAACTTAAGAGAGAGGAGGTGCTGAAATGGCTCATGAAAAAGGTTACCCTGAAGAGAAAAGAAGTAAAGAGTTAAGTGTAAAGCTAACCAATAAAGCACTTGTAACAACCGCATTATTGGTCTCTATGTCCGTTGTTATCGGACAGCTTTCAATGATTTTTGCCAATCATACCTTCCGAATCGGAATGGCCCGAATTCCTATTGTCATTGCCAGTATGATGTTCGGGCCCCTTGCAGGAGCTATGGCTGGTTTTTTACAGGATATCATCGGTGCAATGATCATCGGAGCAGGATTTCATCCGGGATTTACATTAAGCGCAATACTCGTAGGAGTGATCCCAGGAGCGGTAGTTTGGTTAATGAGGAAAAAGAATCACTCATCTCCAGCTTTTACAGTAAAGAATCTCATTATATCAATGGGGCTTGTTTTTCTCCTGGTGAACATTACCTTGGATACCTATTGGGCATCAACAATTCTGGGGGATGCCTACTTGGTTCTCGTCCCCTTAAGAGCAACGATTTACGGAGGAGTCGCTATCCTTACAGTTGGTGTTATCCTCTCTTTGTCAAAAGTTTTGGAAGAATTAAGAAAACAACTCTAAGACGAAAGCCCTCTCAAGCAGGGCTTTCATTCTTTCCTACGGGAGGTTCTCATGGATTATCAATCAGCACTAAAGTACTTGAAAAAAACGGAAAGCAAAGGAAGCATTTTAGGACTTTCAACGATAAAAAAACTCCTTGATTACCTGGGTAATCCGGAAAGCAAACTCTCAGTGATCCACATCACGGGAACGAATGGGAAAGGTTCTGTCGCATCCTATTTGGCCAAAGGACTTTCCTCCGCCTATTCGGTGGGTCTCTTTACCTCCCCATACCTTCATTCCCCGAAGGAAATGATAGAAATTAATGGTTCTTTCATATCCGAGGCCTCTTTCTCAGAGGGAATCACAGAAGTTGCATCGGCGGTTGAGCGGATGGAACGTTCAGGATATGCTTCTCCAACAGAGTTTGAAACGATGGTTGCACTGGGTTATTGGTTTTTTTCTGTCTCAAATGTTGATTTTGCAGTTGTGGAAGTTGGTCTGGGAGGCCGTGATGATGCCACCAATGTCATAGAAAAACCCCTCCTCTCCATCTTCTCTCCAATTTCCATGGATCACACTGCAATTCTTGGAAATGATCTTGCTTCCATCGCTGAAATAAAATCAGGGATTATCAAAAAAGCCTGCCCCGTTTTAAGCGCACCTCAAGCTCCGGTAGTTGAGAATATACTCATGCTTAAAGCCGAGGAGAATAACTCTCCCTTCTATTCAATCAAACATGCTTGCATCAAGCAGGCTTCAGTTTTTTTGGATGGACAGACCTTTTTTCTAAGCAATCCTTTTAGTTTTAAGGATCGGCTGCCCTTCTTTCAAGGACATCCTGTTGAGCTCTCCATGGCGGGTTATCATCAAGCAGTCAATGCATCTGTTGCCTTGTCGGCTTTAGAGCTTCTCTCTTATCATCATAATCTCCATTTTAACACGGAAACCTTATTCTCAGCTTTTTTATCTCACAAATGGCCCGGTCGATTTGAAATAATCGGATCAGCCCCCGATATTATCATTGATGGAGCTCATAACACTGCCGCCGCCAAATGTTTATCAGAAACACTGAAGACTTATCCTGTAAAAGGAAAATCCTATTTGCTTTTAGGGTTATTAGGAGATAAAGACGTGGATGGATTCTTAACCTCGCTTCTTCCCCTCTTTGATGAAGTCATTGTAACGAAACCACTAAATAATAGAGCAATGGATCCCCATGAATTGGGTTTAAGAATAGAGAATTTAGGAAGGCGGGTTTCTGCAGTTCTCACAGATATCGATGAGGCTGTAGAATATTCGATGAGGTTATGTGAAACAGATGATCTCTTAATGATTGCCGGATCCCTCTATATGATCGGTCATGCAAAAGAGAAGGTGCACGAATGCTTAAACCCATCCATTGAATAAACAAAAAATGATAAACCGACCACTCAAGTCAGACAAAAACTGACTGATGAGGGTCGGTTTATTTAAGGTTTTTAAATGCTACTTCGCGTTTTTCGAAGCCATAGCATGAATAGACTCGCCTTTTAAGCCCAGAACAGCTTCAGCAAAACCTTCACTGAGAGTCGGATGAGCATGAACTGTTCCTGTGATGTCATCAATGCGCATTCCTCTGCTCACAGCAAGAATTCCTTCATGAATAAGGTCGGATGCATTGTGACCCATGATGTGAACCCCTACGATTGTGTCACCATTGGCAACTACTTTAATGAAACCGTCTGTGTCTCCCATTGCTAAGGCTTTTCCGTTTCCTCCGAACATAAACTTACTCGTTCGATAATCAAGTTTTTTTGCCTTCGCCTCTTCCTCACTCAATCCCACAGTCGCTACTTCCGGATAAGTGAAAATACAACTGGGAATTACTGTCCCTTCTTTGGTGATTCTTCGGTTCAAAACTGCTTCAGCAGCGATGATTCCTTGATGAGACGCTTCGTGAGCCAGCATAGTTCGACCAATTACATCACCGATTGCATAAATACCTTCAACGTTCGTTTCATAATTCTCATCAACGTCGATTCCTTTTTTTGTATACTTCACTCCCATTTCATCTAAGTTCAGTCCTTTGAGTTGAGGTCTCCTTCCAACTGAAACGAGAATTTTCTCTGTGTTGAGAGTAACATCTTTCCCTTTTTTGTCCAATTCCATGATTAGATTACCATCATCGGCTTTTCTGATTTCCTTGACAGTGGAATGATTATGAATAATCATTCCCTTTTTCTTCAATAATGCCTGTAATCTTCTGGACAAATCGGAGTCAAGTCTGCTTAAAATTCTAGGTCCTCTTTCTATCACTTCAACCTTTGTTCCCATAGCATTAAAAATCGTTGCAAACTCCATTCCTATAACTCCGCCGCCGATAACAATCAAGGATTCCGGAATTTTTCGGAAGTTGATTAAATCATCACTGGTCATCAAACCTGGATGATCCATCTGATATTCTTCAGGAACGTTGGGAACTGCTCCAGTAGCGATCAAAATATTTTTCGTCTCCAATATGACATCTTCTCCACTGGCCATTCCCACTAAAACTTCTTTATTGCTTTTTATGGACGCCTTCCCGATTATCATTTCCACATCATAGGAGGCTAAAATCTTTTTTACGCCATCAACAAGTTGATGCACTACCTTCTCTTTTCGCTGATGAATCTTTTCTATATCAATTGAATAACCATCGATGCTTATTCCAAATTCTTCAAGCCCCTGCATTGTGTGGATTACTTCTGCGTTTTTAAATAAGGCTTTTGTCGGTATGCACCCTTTGTTCAAGCAGGTGCCTCCATACTCTTCTTTTTCTACAACCGCAACTTTTGCTCCTAGTTGAGCAGCCCGGATGGCAGCTACATAGCCTCCGGGACCACCTCCTATAATAACTATATCTTTCATTGAACTCTCCCACCGCCTTGTCTATGATTCTTTAGGGCTCCAACGCACGATAGGATTTCTTGCTGCTCCCACCTCGTCAAGCTTTTTCACCGGCATTGTATATGGCGCACCTTTTACGGTCTCCGGATCGGTTTTTGCCTCTTCTGCAATTGCCTTCATCGCTTCAATAAACTCATCCAGCATTTCTTTTGATTCAGTTTCTGTAGGCTCAATCATAATCGCTTCATGAACTATTAAAGGGAAATACACTGTGGGCGGATGATGCCCATAGTCCAAAAGTCTTTTGGCAATATTCACAACCGGCATTTCAGCAATTTCTTTCCTGAGACCTGCAAATACACACTCATGCATGCAGTGTCGGTCAACCGCAATTTTATAATGACTCTTCAGGGAACTCAAAATATAATTTGCATTGAGTACAGCAACTTCGCTGGCTTTTTTTAATCCATCCCGACCCATTGATAAAATATACGTGTACGCTCTTAGATAGATGCCGAAATTCCCATAGTAGTTACTGACTTTTCCAATTGATTTTGGATAATCATAATCCAACCGGTATCCCGTTTCCTCTTTTTTCACGAAGGGTACAGGTAAATACTTGATTAATCGTTCCTTTACTCCAACAGGTCCACTGCCGGGTCCTCCGCCTCCATGAGGAGTCGAAAACGTTTTATGGAGATTGAGATGAATGATATCAAATCCCATGTCTCCAGGACGTGTTTTCCCCATTATGGCGTTCATGTTTGCTCCATCGTAGTATAGTAATCCTCCTGCTTCATGAACAAGGGCAGAAATCTCTGTTATCTGAGTTTCAAACAGACCTAATGTGTTGGGGTTTGTAAGCATTAAACCGGCAATGTCGTCGCCTAAAGCTTCTTTTAATGCATCCAGATCCACTTCCCCATTTTCACGGGACTCAATCTCTACAATATCAAATCCTGCCATTGTAGCACTTGCGGGATTAGTTCCATGTGAAGAGTCAGGTACAATGATCTTCGTTCTGTGATCCTCTCCATTATCCTGATGATAGGCCTTCATTAACATAAGACCTGTCATTTCTCCGTGTGATCCTGCAATTGGCTGTAAAGTCATCTTATCCATGCCGGTAATCTCCGATAACATCTGATCCAGTTCATCCATCAATTGAAGGTTACCCTGAACAGTATCAACATCCTGCATAGGATGAGATTTCGAAAAATATGGCAGTCGTGCCATATCTTCATTGATCTTCGGATTGTATTTCATGGTGCAAGAGCCTAGAGGATAAAAGCCTGTGTCAACACCATAGTTTTTGTTTGACAGGTTGGTATAATGCCTCATTAAGTCTACCTGACTAACCTGTGGCAACTCAGGAGCTTCTTTTCGTAATGTATTCTTTGGTAAAAAACTGTCTAATGAGACTTCTTCAATGTCATTTTTCGGGATTTCATACGCTCGTCGGTGAGGATTCGATAGTTCAAAGATGACGTGATCATATTTTCTCATTTTAATCCCTCCAATACCTGGACAAATTGATCCATTTCTTCCTTCGTTCTCTTTTCTGTCACTGCTACCAAGAGGCCATTTTTAAACTTTGCATTGCATTGCTCAAGCTCGATCCCGCCAAGAAATCCTTCTTTCAGAAGTTCGCTTTTTACATCAGTGGCAGATCTGTCGCTCTGAATTGCAAATTCCATAAAGAAGGGATGGTCAAAGACAGGTTTGAAATCAGTTTTCTCAAGAATTTGCTGATAGAGGTAATGTGCCTTTTGAGCGCTCTGGTTTGCAACTTCCTGAATCCCTTTTTTACCCAATGCTACCAAATAAACACTTGCAGCTAAAGCATTCAGTGCTTGATTAGTACAAATATTGGATGTCGCTTTTCCCCTTCGAATGTGTTGCTCCCTTGTTTGAAGAGTTAAAACAAAGCCCCGTTTCCCATCTTTGTCAACAGTTTGGCCTGCGATTCTTCCAGGCATTTTTCGGATTAATTTATTCGTTGCAGCCATAAACCCAAGATAAGGGCCTCCATAGTTCAGACCATTTCCAAGAGATTGTCCATCTCCCACTGCAATGTCAGCCCCGTATTCTCCCGGACTTTTTAATACCCCTAAGGTGATGGGATCGACGCTCATAATCAATAACGCTTTGTTCTCATGAGTCAGCTTGACAATTTCTTCAATCTCATCTTCAACTAATCCGTAAAAGTTTGGATTTTGAACAATCACACCTGCGGTATTTTTGCTGATTTTCTCTTCTAAAGCAGTTTTCTTAAATGTTCCTTTTTCTGAAGTCGGTATGACGACTAAATCAATGTTCTTAAAACGAAGATAGGTTTCTACAACCCTCATCGTATTGGGATGGATATTATCCGGTACAATGATCTCTTTGTTTCTGGTCTTATCAACCGCTAGAAACGCCGCTTCTGCTAATGCACTGGCTCCATCATAAAGAGAAGCATTGGAAACATCAAGCCCGGTCAGATTTGTGATCAGGGATTGATACTCAAAAATAACTTGAAGAGTTCCTTGACTTATCTCTGGTTGATAGGGTGTATATGCTGTGTAAAACTCCGATCGGGAGATCACATGATCGACAACAGAAGGAATGTGCCTGTCATATACTCCTCCACCAACAAAGCTTACATACTCGTTTGTGCAATTCTTTTTCCCAAGCTCGTTCATATGTCTGGTGACTTCCGCCTCAGTCATTGCAGTCTTTAGATCCAACTCCCGATTCAATCGGAGATCTTTTGGTATATCTGCAAAAAGTTCATCGATGGACTCAACACCGATCCTTTTTAACATCTCCTTTTCATCTTTAGGAGTATTTGCGATATAAGGATACATATTTATTCCTCCTCAATAAAATCTTTGTACTCCGCTTCAGTTAAGAGCTCTTCCACCTCATCCGGACTGGTCACTTCCACCTTGATCATCCAGTTACTTAAAGCATCTTCATTCACAAGTTCCGGTGCATCCTCTAAATCCTCATTCACTTCAATTACCTTCCCACTGATGGGCATGTAAAGATCCGAAGCTGCCTTCACAGATTCTACCACTCCAAAATCCTCTTCCTTCTCAAACTCATCGTCTACATCCGGAAGTTCAATAAAAACGATATCTCCTAATTGATCTTGAGCGTAGTCACTGATTCCAATTGTTGCTTCTTTTCCATCGACTAGTACCCATTCATGTTTTTTCGTGTAATACCTCTCACTCATTTTCATTCCTCCTCATAGTTTTTTTATTTTTGGAGCGTTTTTTTCCTTATCCTATACTTATCCAAATAATAATCCTTCAATCCTTTTTATATGATTCTTCTTTCATAACCAATGGTTTATTTCTTGAGGAATCTTCTTTTTATTACTGTTGCTTCAACTTCTTTTTTTCGGATTTTTACTTGTATGTCGGAACCGAGTTCACCATATTCAGATTGAACCAGGGCATTCCCTATACTTTTTCCTAATGTGGGTGAAAGATAACCCGTCGTAACGATACCGATTTTTTCTCCATTTTTTAATACTTCGTAGCCTTCTCGTGGAATCCCCCGTTTCTTTAACTCAAAGCCGACAACCTTTCGTTTAATCCCTTCTTTTTTTTCTTTGAGAAGAGCATCTTTCCCTATAAAATTATCCCTGTCAAGTTTCACAAAATACCCGTAACCGGCTTCCAGAGGTGAGACGTCCTTTGAGAGCTCATTCCCATAAAGTGGAAGCCCCGCTTCAAATCGCAAAGTGTCTCTTGCTCCAAGTCCTGCAGGTTGAATTCCTTCTTCTTTTCCAGCTTCCAGGATTCCCCTCCAAACCTCAGTAACATCCTCAGGTTTCATATAAATTTCAAATCCGTCTTCTCCGGTGTATCCGGTTCTTGATATCATGCACTTTTTGCCAAGAATCTCCACATGATCTTTGAATGTGAAAAAAGTGATTTTCTCCAAAGGTTCTTTTGTTATTCTCTGCACAATCTTTTCTGCTAACGGACCCTGTACCGCCACCTCCGCAACTTGTTCAGATTCATTGTCCAGGGAAACATCATATCCATCGACATGAGTATTCATCCATTCGAAGTCTTTTTCGATGTTCGAGGCATTGACTACGAGGTAATAATGATCACGATTATACTTGTAAACAAGCAGATCGTCCACAATTCCTCCTTCAGGATAGCACATAAAGGTATATACAATTTGCCCATCGTCCATCGCTTTAATATCGTTCGTCATGAGATATTGCACATATGCTTCTGCTTCTTTTCCTTTGACACGGATTTCTCCCATATGAGAAACATCAAAGATCCCTGCTTTTTCACGAACACTCTTATGCTCACTGATGATGCCTTCGTATTCAATTGGAAGTGCCCAACCGTGAAAATCAACTACTTTACCCTTTAAACTCAAATGTTCTTCATATAAAGGCGTTCTTTTACTCTCTTCCATTCTCTATTCCTCTCCTTTCATAGGGACGCATTTTGAAAATCCCGTAACCCTTTATATGTGTGATTATAGTATAGTTTTTTGAATTATTCAACTGTTAAAAAAATAACTTGTTCCAAGGGTTTCAGCCGTTGGTCACCACCTTTCACAATGAATATATACCACATAAAAATTTAGACAAAAAAGCGAATCGTCCCAAATGACGATTCGCTTTTATTATAGTAAGTGAATTCCGTGTTCTTCACACTTCAAAAACATTTCCTTTGGCCAAACAGCGGACTGAACTTCCCCGATGTGTGCTTTTTGAAGCAAAAACATGCAAATACGTGACTGGCCTATGCCACCGCCTATGGTAAGAGGCAACTCACTCCTAAGCACCATTTTATGGTAGAGCAGTTCCTCTTTCCACTCCTCTTTCTTTTCTCCTAATTGTTTTTTTAAGGAGTTTGCGTCTACTCGAATTCCCATCGAAGTGAGTTCAAAGGCCCTCTCCAACACCGGATACCAGAAAAGAATATCTCCATTGAGGTCCCAGTCATCATAGTCAGCAGCCCTTCCATCATGTGCTTTCCCGGATTGAAGCTTCTTTCCAATTCCCATCAGGAATACCGCACCCTTCTCTTTCGTAATTTGATTTTCCCGCTCTTCCGGATCCAGATCCGGGTACCGTTCCTCCAGTTCTTGAGTAGTGATAAACGTAATTCTTTCGGGCAAGAAACTTCTCAGCTCCGGATAGTGCCCTTCAATAAGCTTTGCAGTATCCTTAAAAACTTGATAGATTTTTTCTACGATCTCTCTAAGCAATGCTTCACCACGATCTTCCNTGGAAATGATTTTTTCCCAATCCCATTGATCCACATACACGGAGTGCAAGTTGTCTAAAGTCTCGTCTCTCCGTATAGCATCCATATCGGTATAGAGTCCTTCACCATCTTTAAAGCCATAGCGATGGAGGGCCATGCGTTTCCATTTTGCCAGGGAATGTACAATCTCCACTTTTCGATCATCCAAATCCTTTATTCCAAAGGATACAGGCCGCTCAGTTCCATTCAAGTTATCGTTTAACCCCGTCTCCGGCTCCACAAATAAAGGAGCGGAAACCCTTGTAAGGTTTAACTCCATCCCCAGCCGCCGTTCAAAATGATCCTTAACCTTCTTAATTGCCACTTCCGTTTCCCGAATGTCCAGAGGACTCTTATATCCATCGGGTAACATTAACTTTTTGCTTCCTTCCATGGTCAACACTCCTTTTTTAAATAGAAACAAAAAAACCTTTCCTCCCATAAAACGAATTTTAAAGGACGAAAGGGTATGTTATCGCGGTACCACCTTTATTGACTTTCCTTGGAAAGCCCACTTAAGTCTCTACGGATCACTTCAGCATGATCGATAGATCCCCTGAGATAACGGTTGGGTTCCGTCTAAGCCTACTCTGGATGAACCATTTTGGTTAGAAGCTCAAGGATGTTTTTCAATACCCTCTCCCTGTCGGATTCTCAGCACCCCGACTCTCTGTAAAGTTCGATGGATATTTACTCTTCCTCTCACAGCCGATATTTATTTCTATTAGAATAAAAGTAATTATACTCTCTTTAAATCAACGGGTCAATAATATAAGAAAATTTATATGAATCTATTTTCTTTTCTGATTCTGCAGCGCCTATTACAGGATAATTATTTTTGTTTTAGAATCGATATCCGCTTTTAGCACTCACTAACTCTTTTCTCTCTTAATCTAAAGAAAACCCCGGTTCTATTCACCGGGGCTGCTTTAGCGCTTCCACTCCTTCAAGTATGCACGCAAATCTTTAATTGTACCTGAAAATACAAAGACCTTCATTTGATCGCCCTCCTTTTCGATTATCCATCGACGTTACAAACGTTTGTTCTGTATTTACAGTATATACGAACATGCGTTCTTTGTAAAGGGCTTTTCTCAATTATTTATCTTCGTCAGTCAGTCCGTTTTTATTGGCATAAACCGCTGCCTTCGTGCGATCTTCCAGTTCCAGCTTTGACAAAATATTACTTACGTGGGTTTTTACCGTTTTTATACCAATATAAAGAGTTTCCGAAATTTCTTTATTTGTCATTCCCCGTCCCAGTTCTCTGAGAACTTCCAACTCACGCTCAGTCAAACAATCATGCTTCGGTGCTTTTTTTCTGCTGCGGTTAAGCATCACTTGACTTACTTTACCCTCCAGCACAGATTCACCGTGATAGGCTTTTTTAATTGCACGTACAATATCATCCGCCTTGGTTGTTTTCAATAAATAGCTGAATGCTCCCGCTTCCAAAGCCGGCATCACTTTATCCTCTTCAATAAAGCTGGTTAAGACAATGATTTTTACATCCCATCCCTTTTCCTCGAAGAGATCAGTGATTTTCTCTGTCGCCTCAATTCCATTCATTTCCTCCATTACCAAATCCATCAAGATAACATCCGGCCTTTTGTCAATAGCCATCTCAACACCCATTTTCCCGTTGTTTGCCTCTCCAACGATTTCGATCTCCTCATCTGTTGAAATATAAGCTCCAAGACCCATCCGCACCATTTCGTGGTCATCGACCAGCAACACTTTGATCTTCTCTTCCATATGAAGCCTCCTTCACCCTGAATTCTTTCTGTTATTTCCTATTTTACCTTATCTTCGATGGAAAGACTACTTTTTCTGCTTTCCAAAAGTGCTTTGTAAACCGATGGGGACCCTCACTTCAATCCGTGTTCCCTTTTGAGGAAAGGACAATACATCAAAACGCCCTCCCAGCTCCTCGATTCGTTCTCTCATGGTCATCATCCCATAGGATGATTTTTTTTCATCGGAGATATCCATGCCGATTCCATTATCCTCAATCACTAAATTCAAGACTTTTTCTTTTTGGAAAAGTTTGACACTGAATTTACTTGCTTTCGAATGACGGAGAATGTTTGATACCGCTTCTTGAATTACTCGGAAAATATTGTTTTCCAATCCCGGTGCAAGACCCTGTATATTATGTAAGTCCTGATAAATTTCGATGCTTTCATGCTTGGCATCCAACTCATTTAACAATTTTTCAATTCCATCTTTTAAACAGTCCTCTTCCAGATTCACAGGTCGGAGGTGCATAATCAGGGCTCTTAACTCCTGTTGTGCCATTGAAACCATGTTTTCGATCATCACAAAATATTTTTTTGCCTTCTCAGGATCTTTTTCCATTACTTTGGGAATCGCCGAAACCGTTGTGCTAATTGCAAAAAGCTGCTGACTGATGGCATCGTGAAGCTCTCGAGCAATTTTTCGTCGTTCCTCCGACGATGCGGCTTCCTCCGCCCCTTCCAGCAACTCTTTATTTTCATTGATTAACCGTTGTAGAGATTCCACTTGTTTTTCCGTGCGTTGAGCCATTCTGTTAAATTGATTGCTGATTTCCTCAAGCTCGATATAACCACGAATCTTCAAACGAAAATCCAGTTTGCCCCGGGATAATTTTTCATTTGCATCCCTAATAACATGGAGTAACGTTTTCAGGGTTTTACCCACCGGGACACCAATCATCACTGTGGCTCCAACCGATGCGAAAAACCCAAGAATGATAATCGTGATAAGCACTCTGAAAAACTCGCCTGAAAAAAAGGAAAAACCCAGTCGTTCTTGCATATATGTGCTGCTCATTCCTTCCGAAAGGAGGAATCCAAAGAGAAAAACTCCAAGAATTAAAAATCCCACGGTAAGGATATTGGAGAGCCAGAATTTTTTCACTAAATCGAACTGAACAGTTTTTCCCTGGGTACTCCGAATAAAAAGGTTTTTGATGATTTTCATTTTATCCCACCTTTTTTAGTGATACTTCCCCAATATTCATTGATGCATTTACTCGGACTTTTTTTAGTGATTCATCATAGTTTTCGCTACGATAACAAAGTAAATTTGAAGAAACACCTGAACTTTTCTTCGAAGTGTGTCTTGTGAATTCCTGTTCATCGCCAAACAAGTCAACACTGCCGATATTGACATCTGCTGACAAATCGATTGCCAAGTCCTCCGGAACGATAATTTGGATGCTCCCCACCCATCCGGATAAATTCAGATAAGTGACACCTTCTTCAAGAAGTGCAGTAGTCAGATCAATATAGATTTCTCCGATTCCCAGTCGGTAACTACTGTTCTCCAGCGCCCAGGGGCGGTCTCCTCTCCGGAGTTCTCCGATAAAATGGAATCGATCCTTCCCGGTTTTTATATCTTTATATGTGTATTCTTTGTTTTTTTCCGATCGATGACTGTATCCTTCATAGGACTTTTTGTTTCCATATTTACGCCGAATATTTTCGGTCCTCTTCTTCTGTTTTTCCTTAATCCGTGCCTTTATTTCATCGTTTTCTTCATCGTCCGTTTCTTCATTGCACTCTTCATTATGAACACAACATTCTTCCTGATCGTCTTCATCAATAGAATTGACGACTACATTTCCACCATCCACTTTAAACTCAAATGTATTGGAACGGAAAAACACAATACTCAAACCGATATAGATAATAAACCATGCAAAAATCACACCCCATAGTCCGACGGGATCCTCCATAAGAAGATTGATCCGGTTTTCTAACAGGATTCCTCCGATTAAGAGAAAGCCCAATGACCAATAGATACGGTTAAACCGACTTTTTACTGAGGTTTTCATAAAAAATCCTTGTACAAAACGAACTCCTGCCCATAGGATAATCGCCACCGGCCAATAATTACTGATGATTTCTCTAAAGCTAAGGGGGATTACCCCCGTATTTCCCAACAAATACAAAACTCCTATTGCAACTAGAATCGACCCGAGTAATGGCTTCCCAATATTTTTCTTCATGATCATCATCTCCTTTCTTTGATGTTAATCTATAATCGTTAATATATTCTTTTGATATTAACTTAAGTATAGATGATCATTCTTTTAAAACCAACACCCCTCAGACGGTTTTATTCTCCGTCCCTAGGCGGAGATGATAATCATTGGACAGATCCTTTTTTTTCTGTTATGATGTCAAAGAATCTAATTATAAAGGAGCGTATTAATTTATGTCGAACGAAAACAAAGTGTTAGCAGTCGTTGAAGGTCGGGAAATCACCCAACAGGATGTGGACACCCTTCTGGGATCCCTGGATCCTCAAAGAGCAATGCAATTTCAGTCAGAAGAAGGTCAAAAAACCCTGGTTGAGGAACTTGTCAATCAAGAACTCTTTCTCCTGAAAGCAAAACAAAACAACGTAGAGGAAGATGAAGAGTTCCAAAGAGAACTTGCAAAAATCAAAGATAACTTCCTTAAACAGTATGCCATCAACAAAACGATCCGAGAAGCAACAGTTGAGCCTGAAGAAGCTGAAGCATTCTATAACATGAATAGGTCTCAATTTAAAGAGCCCGAAAAAGTAGAGTGCAAGCATATCCTTATGGATGATGCGGAAGAACTCACTAAAGTTAAAGAAGAAATTGACAGCGGTAATGCCAGCTTTGAAGATGCGGCAAAAACAAATTCAAAATGTCCTTCGAAGGAGCAGGGTGGTGACTTAGGTGCATTTCCAAAGGGAAAAATGGTTCCGGAATTTGAAGAAGCTGCTTTCGATATGGAAGTGGGAACAGTCAGCGACCCCATAAAAACCCAGTTTGGTTATCACCTTATCAAGGTAACCGGTAAAACCGATGAGTCCGTTAAGTCCTTCGATGAAGTCGAAGACCAGCTTATGCAGAATCTTCTTATGCAAAAGCAGCAAGCTCTCTACACTGCAAAAGTGGCAGAATTTAAAAAAGACTACAATGTTGAAGTTAAATAAGTCTTCCCTTACGCCCTCCAAACAGGAGGGCGTTTTTTTATCGCTNTTTAATGCGCTATGGGTATTGCAAAGAAAAATTTTGTTCCCTTCTGATTGCTTTCCATTCCAATTTCCCCATTATGGGCTTCAACAATTTTTTTGGCTATGGCCAGCCCCAGCCCTGTACTTTTTACACGATTAGTCTCGAAAGGAAGGCTCCCCTGATAAAATTCCTGAAAAACTTTTTCGCGGTCTTCCTTTTTTATACCAGGACCTTCGTCCTGTACTTCTGTAATAAAGTGATTGCTTCGTCGATATCCCCTTATAACGACTTTGCTTCCCTGCGGGGAAAACTTCAAAGCATTATCGATAAGATTATTTAAGGCCTGCAGAATTTTATTCCGATCGATCATTAAAGTCCCGGCATCTTCTGCGACTTCCAGAATCATTTGTATACGACGATCCTTTGCTGTAATTCGGTGGGAGTCGATTACCTCCTGTAGGATCTGTACATACTCCACCCGTCTTAAGTTCATTCTCCCATTTTCCGTTTCAATTTTGTAGATATCCAGCAAATCTTCGACTAGACGCATCATATACTCACTGGCTTTATAAATTTCATCGACATAGGTTTTATGCTCTTCTCCTAAATCTTCTTCAAGCAGCACATATGCCAGAGATTGAATAGCCCCGATAGGATTTTTGAGATCATGGGAAACCGTACCGAGAAACCGGTTTTTAATTTCATTCAGCTGTTTAAGCTTTTCTTTTTTCTCTTCCATTTCTGTTATATCATCAATGATCATCAGTACCATTTTTTCGCCCTGAAAATCAACAGGCCGTGTTGTGAATTGAAAATGTCGTTGAGCTTCCTTATCCTTCAAATAAATTGCTCTCGCCAACCGCTTTTTTACCACCTCTTCCTCTTCTAAGGATTTTAAGACACCGTTTCTAAATTCACAGAGGTGGCAATGGTTTGTTGAGCCACAGTTTACGCTTTCATTCACTGTATATCCACAACTCAGTACTTTCCCAAAAAAATCCTGATCGATCTCTTCGTCCTGCTTATAGATGAACATTCGAAAGGCTTCGTTAATTTGAACAACCCGCAAGTCTTTATCGATGACAAAAATCAGTGAATCAACATTATCCAATAAGGTATTTAAAAACGCATTCGACTCTTTAAGATTTTTTAATTTCAGTAATGCCACTTTCCTCCTCCTTATCCTGACTCTTGTTTTTCTGATGGTCTTCCATATAAATGCTTCTTGAGGGAAATGCCACTTCCACGCCTTCCTCTGCTAATATCGTCATAGCCCGAAAGTTAATGTCCTCTTTAATCCTCATGAACTCAGCCCATTGGGTTGTTTGGGCGAAACAGTAGATAAAAATATCCAAGCTGCTCTCGCTGAACTCACTAAAGCGCACGATTATAAACTCTTTATCCACTTCAGAATGAGCGTTAAGCATCTCATCAATTCTCTTCACGCAGATTTCTAGTTTCTCTTTCGGTGTCTTATACATTACACCTAAGTTAAACATGACACGTCTCTTCCCCATCCTGCTCCAATTAGTAATTGGTTCTTTGACAATTCTGGAGTTCGGGACGTGAACAAGTGCCTGGGCAAAGGTTCTGACTCTTGTGCTTCGAAAGGAAATTTCCTCCACCGTTCCTTCAACAGAAGGAGTTTCAATCCAATCATCCAGATTGAAAGGTTTGTCCACAGTAATAACCATCCCTCCAAACAGGTTTGCCAAGGTGTCCTGGGCAGCCAGTGCAAAGGCAAGACCCCCAATTCCCAATCCTGCCACAAATCCATTTACATCATACTCCCATTCCTGGGCTACAATACTTATGGTCAATGCGATGACGATAAACCTCATCCCTTTTGCCAAAAATTGTATCAGGATATCTTCAACCTCTATGCGGAAGCGTGAAGCCAAGTTTTCAAATATACCCGAGTCTTTTTTGGAAAGATTAGCCAATCCCCAAGCAATAATAATAATTAATCCGGAACGAAATGCTTTCCAAATCACATCCTCTATTCCAGGACTCATGTCCATGACACGAACTGCCAAAAAAACACCCAATAGTAACAAAAATACACGGAAAGGTTTTTCAAATGATTGTACAACCTTTGTATCCACATCGGTTTTCGTTCTTTTTGTTACCATCATCATGCTTTGAAAAATCAGTTTTGCCACAGGGCGATATAATATAATAAACACTCCGAGAATCAATAAGCTCCTTACCCATTGATTCAAAGGCTCAGTTAGTGTAAAAATCTCTTCAACGATGTTTACCACTCCTTCCATGTATAATTCCCTTCCGCCTTTCAAGCTTACTCCACATTAATCTCCAATGTATTCATCGTATCCTCGAGACCCATTATTTTTATACGATATTGAATATGCACTCTTACTTTAGGCAGATCATTTTCAGCTTTCACTTCAAGACGATGGGTTGTGATTGCCATATCCAAAAGACCATAAGGAGTTTCATATGCCATGTTGTGGGTTTTCCCTTTTTCAAATATCATCTCTGTGTTCGTGCTTCCAAATCGTCGGATACTTGCTTTTTGATTCTTCTCTAATTTTAACGTGGTTGTGGAACCTTCCATACCCGATATTTCTGATTCTTCATAGACCACATAAATATTCCCGTTTTTTTTGATATATTTTCCTTCGGTAACTAATTCAATCCTCTGCTCTTCCCCGGTACTATCCTTTTGACTTCCAATTACTTTTACTTTCACTTCGGATTTCATTTGATCTTCCTTTCTCTCTTTTGATGTCGTGAAAATCCCAGTTGAATCAGTTCGTCGATTAGTTGGTCATAGGAAATCCCTGTAACTTCCCACATTTTAGGATACATGCTGATCTTGGTAAACCCGGGCATTGTGTTGATTTCATTGAAAAAAATTTCTCCCGTGTCCTTTTCAACAAAAAAATCCACCCTTGCTAAGCCTGTAACACCAAGAGCTTTATACACATCCAGTGATATTTTCTTTATTGTTTTTATAGTATTCACGCTCATTTTTGGAGGTATCTCGAATCGGCTTTTGCCATCAAAATATTTATCCTGATAATCATAAAACTCATTATGAGGGATAATCTCCGCAGGAACAGAAGCTCTAGGGGTTTCATTCCCAAGAACACCACACTCTACTTCTCTGGCATTTACGAATCTTTCAACAAGAATTCGCCCATCATGTCTTAAAGCTTCGTCAATCCCTTTAATTAAAGTGGCCTGATCTTTTGCCTTGGTAACACCTACACTGGATCCCAAGTTGCATGGCTTAACAAATACAGGATAGCTGAATGCTTTTTCCGCCCCACGAACAATTTCCTCTTTTTCACTCTCCCATTGCTGTTTAGTCACCAAATGATATTTTGCCTGAGAAATTCCCATGCTTTCTACGATTTTTTTTGTCATCCCTTTATCCATACCTAAGGAAGAGGCCAAAACTCCGGCTCCAACATAGGGAATATTCAACATTTCGCACATCCCCTGTATTGTTCCATCTTCGCCTTTAGGACCATGGAGTACCGGGAAGACAAGTTCAACTTCTTCTCTGCGATGCCCGTTCCACACAACCAGCTTACCCTCTGGTTCTTCTTTCGTACTGGTTCTGACTGAAACATGTTCACCCTCTTCATTCTCTAAATAACTTTTTGCTTCTTGCCAAGTCCATTCAGCAATAGCTTTTGCATCCTCTTTGAAAAATTTCCAGGTCCCATTCTTACTGATTCCAATGGGAATTACATCATAATTTGAGTAATTAATCGCTTTCAACACAGATATCGCTGACATAAGAGATACTTCATGTTCTCCTGACTGTCCGCCCATTAAAATAAGAATTCTCTTTTTCATTAAATCTCCCTTTCTATTTTCCATTATAGGTGTTTACCACAAAGGTTTGGCGATGAAATCTGCCAAGATGATAGGCAGCTTTTTTTGCTTTTTCCTGGTTTTTGAATATGCCGAATACTGTTGGTCCACTCCCACTCATCATTGAGCCCATTGCATTATATTGCATCATTTTTCTTTTAATTTCCTCTATCACTGGGTGCTTTATCAATGTTACCGATTCCAACGCATTATACATATTGTTACTGACATAGTGCAGATCCCGCTTTTCAACTGCTTCGATGAACTCTTTTTGAATCGGCTTCTCAGGCAGCTGTTCCACATTCAATTCTCCGTAGACCTCAGGTGTTGAAACAGAAAGTGCAGGTTTTGATAGTACAATCCATGTGTTCTTCAGGCCTCTAATGGCTGTCAGATTTTCTCCGATTCCCCTGGCAACAGCAGCTCCTCCCATAACCTGGAATGGAACATCCGCACCGAGATTCAGCCCTAACTCTTGCAATTCCCGGGTCGAGAGTCCAAGCTCCCATAGGCTGTTAAGGCCTTTTAATACACCTGCAGCATTTCCGCTTCCTCCGGCCAGACCTGCTGCAACGGGAATATTCTTTCGTATGTGGATTTTTACTCCCCTGTCCAAATCGAACCTTTCCTTAATCACTGCAGCAGCCTGTGCTGCAATATTGCTTTCATCTTTCGGTATGTACTGGGAATCACTGGTCAATACGATTCGATTTTCTTCAAGCTCCTCCAGATAAATTTCATCATAAAGGTTAACATTTTGCATGACCATTTCCAGTTCATGATACCCGTTCTCTCGTTTTCCTGTAACTTCTAAATATAAGTTGATCTTTCCATAGGTTCTTATCTTTAAGTTTTTCATGGCAAACTCCTTTATTCTTTCGATTCAATCATCATTATATCTTATAATGACTACCTTGTAAAAAACAAAAAAAGCAAGTCTCTATGCTTCTCGAGACTTGCCTTAATACCCGTATGATTTTATCCCATTGTCGCAACCATAACTGCTTTAATGGTATGCAGTCGGTTCTCCGCTTCATCAAAAACAACAGAATGCTTAGAGCGGAACACTTCATCTGTTACTTCCATTTCCTTCATTCCAAACTTCTCGAAAACCTCGTTGCCGATTACGGTCTCTAAATCATGGAAAGCAGGGAGGCAGTGCATGAAAATCACGTTATCATTCCCGGTTTTTTTAATCATCTCCATATTCACCTGATAATCTTTCAGTAATTTGATTCGTTCTTCAAACTGATCTTCTTCTCCCATTGAAACCCAAACATCGGTATAGATTACATCTGCGCCCTTAACTCCCTCTGCAACATCATCGGTTAGTGTAATTGAAGCCCCTGTTTCTTTTCCTAATTCTCTCATTTCAGAGACTAAATCATCTGAAGGGAATAACTCTTTCGGTGCGACCGCCCGGAAATCCATTCCTAACTTAGCAGCACCGATCATAAGAGAGTTCCCCATATTATTTCGGGCATCACCAAGATATGCAAACTTCACTTCACTAAGGGGTTTGGGTACATGCTCTGTAACGGTTAGAAGATCCGCAAGAATTTGTGTTGGGTGGTATAAGTCTGTCAAACCGTTCCATACAGGAATTCCTGCGTGTTCAGCTAAAATCTCTACCGTCTCCTGTTTAAATCCCCGAAACTCCATTCCGTCATAATATCTTCCTAATACTTTTGCTGTGTCTTCCAACGATTCCTTCTTTCCCATCTGTGAATCCGAAGCTCCCAGGAAAGTTACTTGTGCACCTTCATCGTAAGCAGCTACTTCAAAAGCGCATCGGGTTCTTGTGGATGCCTTTTGAAAAAGAAGAACAATGTTTTTCCCTTCCAAAACTTTTTCCTTGCTGCCAATTCGTTTTTTCACCTTGAGATCCTTTGAAAGATCCAATAAGTACTGGATTTCTTCAGGTGTGAAGTCTTTCAGGGTTAAAAAGTTTCTTCCTTTTAAATTTACCGGCATAAAGCATTCCTCCTTATAATTTTAAATGATTTATAAATCCTCTCTTACCAAAGGCATCGACATACATCTTGGACCTCCGCGACCCCGTACCAATTCAGATCCTTCAATTTCCACAACTTCAATTCCATGTTTCCTTAAAGTTTTGTTCGATGCTTCGTTCCGATTATATGTTACCACAACTCCAGGTGCAATTGCTAAGGTATTGGTACTGTCATTCCATTGCTCTCTTGCCGCAGTAATAGGATCTCCTCCACCGCTCTGTATCAAGTCAACGTTTAGCCCTAAGGCCTGCTCAAGTCCCTCTTTCAAGCTGTTCTTCTCGATAATTTTAAGACCCTGCCTGCCTTTTGTTATGTCATAAACCCGTACTGCACTTTCGATACCGGGATAAATGATAAATTTATCATAATCAACCATTGTAAACACCGTATCAAGATGCATATAGGCCCGGGTAAAAGGAATCTGAATCCCTAAAACCTTTTCATAGGAGGAATTGCCGATCAATCGGTCTGCCATGATTTCAACTGCTCTTGGAGAAGTTCTCTCGCTAATACCAATGGCAACTACCTTATCACTCAAGACGAGAATATCTCCCCCTTCTATGCTGCTTCTCTCCCGGTAATCGTACCATAGAGGGCTTTTCTCCTTTTGAAATAGAGGATGATGTTGATAAATATACTCTAAAAACATAGTTTCCCGATCTCTCGCCGGTGTATTCATTTTATTAATCGAAAGGCCTTTGCCGATCACAGCACCGGGATCCCGGGTAAAATAAAGATTTGGAATGGGGTTAATATAAAACGGGTAGTCATTTTCAATATAGTCCGATAGGGATTTTTTCCCTTTCCTTTCTCCAAGCTCTTCTTTTAATAATCCTGCGATTGCCGTATCCACGATCTCTTTTGGTGTTTTCCCCGTCAGCAGTTCCTTCATATCTTCGTTCAATCCTTGATCTTCAAAACCAACTACCTGTAGAAGGTCTTCTATAAAATCTTGTGCTATCTCTTTTTCTTTAAGAACATCCTCCAACAAATTTTCATAGTAATAAACCTTCGCACCTCTACCTTCCATAGCCTTTGCAAAATCGTCGTGTTCCTTTTGCATCCGATCTAACCAGGGAATGTCGTCAAACAGAAGCTCTTCAAGATAAGCGGGAGTTAGCCGCTGCAGTTCCTTTCCCGGTCGATGCAATAGAACTCCTTTCAACTTTCCAATTTCCGACGTTACATTCAAAAATCCGTCCGATGAATTCATAGTACGACTCCTCTCCGGTGAGTTTCCTCACTTTGTTATAATTCGCATCTTCTATCATCTTATTAAACAGTATACTGTCTATAATTGTATAAATCAAGCGGCTAAATCAATAGCTTTGGAGGTTTTTATACATTGAGTGCATAATTTTCCATGGTTTTTGTCGGCTTTCCTCACTGCTCCTTATGTAATCCTCTTCTCTCTCTTCACGTCTTCGTTTTTATGCATAAAAATAATTCAGAATTTATAATTTTATTTTGAGGAAAAAGAAAAAACCCACCTTCTATGAAGTAGGTGGGGTAAAGTTAATTGGCCTCAATTGTTTCCTTTTGGGGGTTAAATGTTAATTCTACAGTAGATGTCAAAACATCGGAGTAGCTGTAGCAAATTCTTCTTTCTGCATCGAACTCACCGTCAATCTTAACAACAAAAATGCTGGGATAAGTGTTTTCCAAAACTCCTTGTTTGACCATAACCTTTTTTCGTCCTTTATCTGCCTTTAATGTCACCTTTTGTCCGATATATCCAGTGATGTTTTTTCTGATTTGATCTAAAGTGTTACCGTTGGCCAAGGAATCACCCTCTTTCAAAGAATTGACGCACATTCATATAAGTATTTTAGCATATTCTTTGGATTTTGTCAAATTTGTAAACTTTATATTGTACAACGTGCACTTTTATTTGTCAAATACTTTATGCAAAAAAAAAGACCTTGACGGTCTTTTAATTTTTCAGTTTTCAAGTTTTAGAAAGACGGCTAACAACTGCCTCCACCGCTGGACATATAAATGACAAAGCCTTTTCTTAAAAGACCTTCTTTATAATCCACAGTGACTCCTTCGATTTGCCGGTCCAAATCACCATCAACAGCAAACTTATAGCCTTCTATTTCTTTTATCACATCTTCTTCTTTAGACTCATCCAGAGTCATTCCAAAGGTTGGACCACCTCAACCAACACCCTGAACAAATATTCTTAGTGCTTTTTTATCCGAATTTTGTTTTTCAAGTTCTTTTTTTGCATTTTCCGTTAAACAGATATCCATATTTACACCTCCCAGGCCCCGTATACGGGGGGTATGTTGATAGTTTACTCTTCTTCTTTTCGAAAGTCAACCCCTTCGTCCGAAATTCTATGTTCTATATACCCATTGCATTTTTCAATAAACAAGAGGTGATCAATAGATCTTCTGAATATAGAAAAAGACCGAATGGCTACCCATTCGGTCTTCACAGGTCTACGAAACCGTAGACAGAGTTCTATCATCCTCCGCCTCCGCCACCATCATCCGTTGAGGTTGCGTCTTCTGATACTTCCTGTTCTTCGAGAACAATGTCTGCTTCTTCAACAGCTTGCTGGACCAATTCCATCGTAGAGTTTGACGTCCAGGTTGCTCCGGTTTGAATATCAACATCGGTGTTTTGCTGGTTGATGATTCTCTCTGTGACCACTCTTAATGCTCCGTCACCAAATCCTGTTGTTTCGTTATGCTCAATTACACGAATTTCAACAATTTGATTCCCATCAAAGATTACATCCAGGTGGATGTCATAGCGATCTTGGAATCCCTTCCCCGATACCATAATTCCTTCAGGTTCATACGTTTCCAAATCATAGTCTGCCGAAGGATCTTGAGGAGGTTCACTTGCAGATGCCTCCTGTCCCATAGCTTCGGCAACCGCTTTTATTACTGCCTCTGACGAAACAGTTGCTCCCGACTGAACATCCACATCTGTGCTCTGTGCTTCAATAATTTTCTCGATCATCTCATCAATTGCAATGTCTCCAATACCACCTGTCTCATTCTGATCCAACACACGGATTTCTAGTATTTCTTCGCCATCCATTATAATATCAAGAACTATATCTCCCCCATACCCTGGAGCGATGGCAATAATTCCTTCTGCATCAAACTCAATCGAAGATTCATCATCTTCTCCAAGGGTAATTCCTGCTTCCTCAAGGGCATTTTTTACTGCTTCAATCAAGGCATTGGAAGAAACAGTTGCTCCGCTGCGAACATCAACATCCACTGATTGATTTTCAATAATTTTTTCAATCATTTCATCAATAGCAACATCTCCCAAGTCCGCTGTTTCATTTTCTGAGATCACATTAATTGCAACAATTGCATTTCCGTCAAGAATCACTTCCACTTCCACGTCTCCGCCGTATCCTGCTCCAACACCGACGTAAGCATCTCCGGATACCAGTCCTGCTTCTGCCATCGCTTGCTTCACCGCTTCAATCACTGCGTTGGATGAAACCGTCGCACCACTGTGCACATCTACATCAGTGGATTGACCCTCCAGAATTTTTGTGATCATTTCTTCAATTGCAACGTCTCCAAGGTTCGGAGTCTCATTTTCTTCCAAAACTTCAATGTCTACGATTTCTTCTCCCTCAACATACACCATAAGACGGATAGGACCACCGTAACCTTCTGCTGTCACCTCATAACTTAAGGCATCTGCCAATACATCGTCACTCAGTGCTTCATAGCCGAATAGTAAACCCACAGCCAGGACGACCATAGTCAACAATGCTATAATCTGTTTTTTTTGCATATCTTCCATTCCTTTCTCAACGAATTGACTATTTATATCTAACCCCATTTTAACATAGAACCGTTAAATATTAAACAGTATTTATAGAAATTATCTATTAAGAAACGCTATGAATAATCCTTATGCATTATAAGCTTTTCTGATGTATCTATGACTGTTGATTTAACTGGTCTTCATCCACCGGGTAAAGAAGAGTAATTCCTGCTATATAATCTTTCTACCCTAACAATGATTCCCCTTCGCTGCTTAACTCTCTTTCCCGGATCATCAAAAATTCAATCATATTTTTAATGTGATCATCAAGATCAATTCCCAATTCATCTGCCCCTCTTTGCAAAATATCTCGATCCACTCCTTTGGCAAAGGCTTTATCTTTTAATTTCTTCTTTACTGATTTCAGCTTCAAATCCTCAAAGCTTTTGGATGGTCTTACCAATGCGCAAGCGACAATAAAGCTGGAAAGCTCATCGCTGGCATAAAGAACCTTAGACAAAAGGGATTCTCGCGGGATTCCTGTGTGATCACCATGACCCAGTATGGCCTCAATAACTTCCTCATCCACACTCTTCTCCCTCAAGATCTCTGCACCCGCGAAGGGATGCTTTTCGGGAAACTTTTCGTAATCCAGATCATGGAGTATTGCTGCCGATGACCATTTATCCAAATCCCCATCGAACTTTTTACAGTATCCTCTTACACCGGCTTCAACAGCTAAAGTATGTTTTTTCAGTGAATCCTGTGTAACATGCTTTTCAAATATCTCCATTGCTTCTTTTCTTGTCATTTTTATCATCCTCCTATATGTGTTTCCTTTTCCTATTTCCTTATTATAACGGAAAGATATCTATTTGCAAAATCTTCTGCAAAATATGATTAAAGCCCCATACTTTTGTTATATATGATAATAAGGGTAATACAATTGATTAAAGGAGGATGTCAAATGAGAATTCAGTATTTAGGTCATTCAGCATTTTTTGTTGAAGCAGGGAAATTGAAAGCATTGATCGATCCTTTTTATGATGAGGACATAAAGCAGGAGTTCTCTTTAAATGATGTGAACACCATATTTCTCACTCACGGACATGGAGATCACATAGGACACACAAAGGAAATTGCGGAGAAAACCGGTGCAACAGTCATCGCAAACCACGAAATCTGCCTGTATTTATCAAAATTTGATTTGCAATGTCATCCTATGCATATCGGCGGCCGCACAAATTTCCCCTTCGGCAAAGTAAAAATGACCCCTGCACTTCACGGTTCAGGAATCGAGACTGAAGATGGGGTCGTTGATGGTGGCAATCCCGGAGGTTTCCTTATTGAAGTGGATGGAAAAAAGCTCTATCATGCCGGGGACACAGGATTAACCTATGATATGAAGCTTCTCCAGCGGGAACATGTAGACGTTGCGCTCCTGCCAATTGGGGGAAACTTCACCATGGATGTTGAAGATGCATTGATCGCAGTGGATTTTATTAAACCGAAAATTGCTATCCCCATGCATTACAATACTTTTCCGGTCATCGAAGCCTCTCCGGAAGCTTTTATAGAAAAGGTTTCAACTGCTCACGGTAAAATACTGACAATTGGAGAAAGCTTCAGTTTTTAAATTTAGCACTCTTTCACAACTGAAACAAAGTTTGCAGAAATAGTAAAACCGAGTTCATCTCCCTCTTGGACGATCTCATTCGGATGAAGATAGACCAGGAGGGGGGTTTTTTTCTCTCTTTCATCATCAAATAGTTGAATCCTTACCTCTAAGTTTTCTCCCACATAGCTGTAGCCTACCACCACTCCTCTCAGTTCACTATTCTCCGTAAGGGTAAAACCGTTTGGCCGAACTGAAAGAAGAACCCTCTCTCCCTCTGTGATAATGTGGTATTGATTGCAGGGTACTCTCCCGATTCCGGTTCGTATCCATCGTTTGTCCTTTTCCACGATCCCTTCAATCAAATTCGATTCTCCAACAAACTTTGCAACGAAGGGATTATTCGGGAACTGGTAGATTCTTTTTGGACTTCCCTTTTGTTGGACAACTCCATTATTCATTACGATGATCTCATCCGAGATTGCCAATGCGTCTTTTTGATCATGACTCACAAAAACTCCAGTTGCATTGGCCTTTTTCAAGATCCGCTTTACTTCATTTCTCATTTTTTGTTTCAGATGGGTATCCAGATTGCTAAAGGGTTCATCCAACAGCACAACTTCCGGTTTTTTAGCCAGGGCTCTGGCTAATGCAACCCGTTGCTGCTGTCCTCCGGAAAGATGGTGAATCTTCTTTTTCTCAAAGCCTATAAGGTTCACCATTTCCAGCACTTCAAAAACTCTTTTTTCCCGGTCACTGTCACGATAACCGAACCCGATATTTTCCTCTACGTTAAGATGCGGGAAAAGTGCGTAGTCTTGAAAAACCATCCCGATTCTTCTCTTTTCAGGGGAGATCCATACATTTTCCCTTGCCATTGGTTTTTCGCCTATATAAATCTCTCCTTCTTCAGGACGTTCAAATCCTGCAATCAAACGAAGTGTGGTTGTTTTTCCGCACCCGCTGGGTCCCAGGAGAGTAACAATTTTCCCCTTCTCAATTTTCAAAGAAAGATTTCTGACTGCTGCATCCTCTTCCCCTTTGTAGGTTTTGCTCACGTTTTTTAATTCAATTGCTGTTGCCATGTTATTCCTCCTAATACTTATCCATTAAAACTTTGATCGGTATAATTGATACGATCACTATGATTAATGCGGATGGAGCAGCCATATGATAAATAGCTTCACTGGCTTCTACCCATACCCTTACCGCCAAGGTATCAAAGCCCGGCGGTCTCAGAAGTAAGGTTGCAGGCAGTTCTTTCATGGAACTTACGAAGATTAATGCCCCTCCTGCAAACACCCCGGGATAAATCAATGGAAAGATCACTTTCCCGATGACTTTCCATAGGGGAACACCTAAATTTCGAGCCGCCTCATCAAGTCGCGGTGAAACCGACTCCAAGGATGCGCTGCCTGATTGCATTCCCTGGGGTAAAAAACGGATAATATAGGCAATCACGATCAAAAATGAACTCCCGTAGAGAAACGGAATATAACGATTAAAAATAAAAATAATTCCAAGAGCAACAATTACTCCGGGAAGAGCATATCCTCCATAACTGAGTTGCTGAAAAAACATCGTTAGTTTTGAAGGATATCGGGAATTTAAGTAGACGACAGGAAAACCGATGAACATTGAAATTCCTGCAGCTAAAACTGCTACTTTTAAACTGTTAAGCAAATATCCGAAAAACCGCTGATCAACTGCTCCACGCTGAAGACCGATAAAAGACCAGTAAGATAGCACTCCCAAGGGTAGAAGTACACTGATGATAACCACAAGGATCATCAGGATTAGCAAGAGGTATTTCCACCCTCCAATCTCCAACATCTCCATTTCTTTTTGAGAGCTTGAAGAGAGAGAATAACTCCCCCGACGTCCCCACCAGCCTTCCAGCCAGAGAACGATCAGCGTCATACCGATTAAAACCACACTTAATACGGTGGCGGACAAGTTGTCATACCCTCCAATCTGATAATAGATTGCAGAGGTAAATGTGTTATATCGTAGAATTGATATAGCGCCAAAATCCGACAATACATAGAGTCCCACTAAAATCCCACCCGCCCCCATAGCAGGTCTTATTAAGGGGAGGATCACCTTCCATAAAATTTCGAATGTGTTTAATCCCAGAGAACGTGCCGCTTCTTCAAGATTCGGATTCATTTTTTTAAGTGATGCCCTGGCAACTAAATAAACATAGGGATAGGTAAAAATTGTTAACACAAATGCAACACCCCAGAAAGAGTAAATAGGAAAAATGCCTCCTAAAAGTCCTGTTGGCCCAAAAATCATAATATAGGCAACAGCTCCAACATAGGGAGGTATAATTAAGGGCATTACCAATAACCAGGTAAAGTACTTCTTCCCCGGTACGTTTAGGCGGGTGACTCCAAGGGCTAAGATTACTCCAATCATCATTGCCAAAAATACTACAACAACCATCAAACTAAGAGTATTCCATAATAACTGAGGGATTCTGCCATCCATTAGCCTTAACCAACGCTCCTGCCCTGCAAAAATTCCTCTTATCGCCACATAAACAATAGGGATACTCATCATAAGTGCGACTACTGCGCTACTCCCTAACAGAATCGGATTTGGCGGTATCTTCTTACGCCAGTTTCTTTTTTTTAAATGTTCCATTCTCAATCTCCTGACAATTAATTTAAGGATTTTTTTCTGTTTCTGCTGATTGATTATTCTTCCTGCAAAACCTTATTATACACTAGATAATAACCGTTTTCAACTAGTACTCTTTTGCGACTTCTCCTGCTTCCCCATAAAAAAAACCTAAGTTTGCCGGGGCTCCCTTAGGTTGAAATCGGTTTATTCAGTTTTCCCTATCCTCGGTGTACTTTCAGCCTGTTCCAGGGTAAGCCCTTTTTTCTCCAGTCTTCGTTGAATGAGACCTTCGAAAAACATCACAATGATTGCAAATACAGGGACTCCCAGAAACATGCCTAAAACCCCGAACATTCTCCCGCCAACGTAGATTGAAAGTATGATCCAAATCGGTCGGATCCCTACACTGTCCCCCAAGATCTTGGGTCCTAAAACAAGACCATCGAATTGCTGCAAAGCCAGAATAAAAAGTCCTACTTTCACTGCATCACCAAACGAGGAAAACATCGTGACAATCACTACCGGTATTCCTCCCAGAAATGGTCCGAAATAAGGGATCAGGTTTGTTACACCGATAATCACACTATATAAAAGTCGATATCTGATCCCTAAAATGCTCAATCCGACAAAACAAATGCACCCGATGATAAAAGAATCAATGGATCGGCCAACAATGTATCTCCCGAAGAGCTCATCCGCATCCCTGCCGAAATCATTAATCTTTTGTACCCGCTCTCTAGAGAACAGAGCATGAAGTAATTTATTGGCATTCTTCTTCATTATATTTTTATCATATAGAAGGTAAAAAGCCATAATCAGTCCGATCAGAAAATTAATTACCCCGGAGGTAAAACCCGTGATCTGGACAAAGATGGTATCTAAAATTTCATCCAATGAGTTTCTTACATAATTGAAGCTGGAATCAATCCATCCTTCAACTTCTTCGATCACTTCGAACTCCTCTAAAAAACCTTCTAAGTTTCGATTTCGCAACGTCTCTTCCGCATCCTGGAGAAAAGCCACCGTTCGATCCATGTACTCCGGAAAATTTTGTGCGATATCCGTGATGTTTGTAACGATTCGAGGTGTCACAACCGTAAAGATCATCGCAATAAACAAGATTCCTAATAAGTACATGCTTGCAATACTTAAAATCCTGTTCGTTCGAAGATTACCCTTTAAAATATTCATTTTTCCATAGAGGTTTTCTTCAAACCAGCGTACTCCGGGATTAATAACATAGGCGATAAATGCTCCGATGATAAAAGGGCTGAAGATTTTCCGGATCCATCTCCAAATATCCTCAAATCTTTGGGTAAAGTATCCCATATTGTCCAGTGCCTGATATACAATAATTGCCAATGCAATAACAAGAAATACATGGAATGCATATTTTAACAGTTTTTTGTCCCATTGAATTTTCATCTCGCCCCACCTTTATCATGTCTTACCCCAATTATATCCCATATTCTATGGAGTTTCCAGATTGACTTGCCACTCTTTTTCTCCTTTTACAAGATAGTTCGGTAAAGTGAAAGATTCCACAACACTTCCTATAACATTTTCTCTCCCTGCCCGATGATAGATTCCTTGAAATTTTCCATTGTACATAAATAAACCTGTAATGTAGTTACACGCTGTAAATGAGATACTGTTTCGATCCAATGAGTAAATCGCCATATCCATTGAAGGAACATCACAATACTCCTGGATAAGATAGTCGGATTCCAACTTCTCGTCAACTAACTCTCTCCACTGATCTGCAAGATAATCCTTCCCGACAGAGACTCCAAGGCAAGCATACTTATCCAATGGCTTCAGAACATATTGGTCCTTATCTCTTTGAGCCATTTCCAATAGATTGGGATTCTTGAGGTCCAAGGTTGCCGTAAAGGGAATATGATCCGCAACGAAATTTCTCTCCTTCTTTGTGAGAAAAGGAGTCAATTCTTCGTCATGCAGGATTGAAAAAACCACTTTATTGTGAATGATTTGAGAGCGTATGGGACCTACCATACATATCTTCCCTTTGCGATACGCATCAAGAAAATCTTGAATTTCCTCTTTTCTTTCCTCCAACTCCCATGTAACAACTCTACGGTAAATACAGTCGATTCGAAAGTCTTTATAATAAAGGTTTTCTCCGTCAAAGGTTAGTTCCCGAGGGTCCGCTATGACTGTTTCAATTCCTGCATTCTCAAATTCTTTCTTGAATTCTACAAATTCACTGGGAGGGTTACCGTCAATCCAATCCACAATGGCAACCTGAGGTTTGGTTGATCGGCTGCCGGAAAACTCATAATAATTCTCCAGCAATGCTTTTGTCCAGGATTGAAAAAGTTCAAAGCGTTGAAATTCATATTCCTTCTTATACTTCTCCATCGCCAGAGAATGGTAGATAATCTCTTCGAGCTCTCTTGATTCAACCATTCCTGATGAACCGTCTGCATTAAGTTCGCAAAATTGAAAGGATCCGTCTCCGTGATAAAAAACATCATACCGGGCCATTGGAACAGGATTAGAGTATCCCGGATCAGTTAAAATGAGTTCTTCCAGAAATGGGGAAAAACCGAAGGCTTTTCGGAAATCCCTGTTCTTTAAATATTCATTAATCACTTTTTTCATAATCCCCCAAAGTGTGCTGGTCAAGGATTCAATTCTCTCGACATCCTCCATACTGAAAAACATCGGTTGATATAAAAATTCCACAGGCTTTCCCTTGTATTTTGCCGGTGATTTTTGAACCTTCTCGAAAACTTCTCTATAGGACTGCAGATAGCCCTGGGGATTCCTTAGGACATCCTGTTTGTAACGATTGTTCAGCTCATGGGATAACATATTAATTCCTCCTTATGCATGATACGGCTTTATTTCTAGCCGCTGCAACCCTTTAATTTTATCTTCTTTACATTCTTCCTTTAATTCCTGACTAAGTGTTTTTCCTCGTCTCACCCGTTCTTCAAGAGGTTCCAGAAGAGTTCTTTCTTCACTCCCTAAACCGCATTTGCTCATTCCGATGAATTTGCTCCCCAGCTCTTTAAAGGATTCGCCACAGTATCTCCCCTCAAATCCCATCCTCATCATTTCATGTTTTCCCTTAATCACATCCTCTATGGAATAGTCTAAAGAAAGCTCGTACAAGATGTTCAAGCTCTCTTGATTATAAAATAGCCCTTTCAAAAAAGCTACATAAGCAAACAATTCTTTTTTCGGCATAGCATCTGCAGCTCTGATCTCAATAAAATTTTTGCATCTTACATCCGGGAATACCATCGTCATCAGGTGCTCTGCTTCCTCCTTTTCGATTTTCTCTTCACTTTGATAGATTTCTTTTATTGTCTTGCTTCCTGAGCTTTCCAAAACACCTTCTTTTTTTATGCATATTGCAGGCACTTCTATTAGATACTCAGCGTAGTCACTGTAGGTAAATCTTTTATTCATTGCACTTGGGACAACTCCTGACCGGTCATTATCCGTATTTTCCCAAATCATTGCNCGAAGACCCTGCTTCTCATAAANCTCTCCTTCGAAAAACGGAGCATTATCACTAAAAAGATAGAGAAGAGGTGTTAAAAAGTTGGCCACTCTGAATTTCTTCGAAAAATCCCCTGCATCCATATAATCGATTGTAACCTGCAAAGCTGCAGTCCCTTTCATCATGTTTAAAGCACAATTTCCTTTTGATTGAAGATACTTTGACATCCATTGGTAACGTTTTTTGGGATTAAAGGGAATCTCTGATATTCTAGTGACTGGGTGATAACCGATTCCAAGGAGCTTTTGATCTTTCTGTTTTAAAATCGGATCAATTTCTTCAAGAAACTCTTCATAGTTCTTTTGAAGATAGGAAATTTTATTACACGGTCGGGTAGAAAATTCCAATTGTCCTCCCGGTTCCAGTGTGATATCAATGTCCTCTTTTTTTAAACCGACGACGTAACCGTCTTCATAGACCCCCTGATATCCGTCTCCCTTTGCTAGAAGTTCTTTTAGAAGCCCTTCTATTCCATTGTCTCCGTAGTAAGTAACGCTGGAGTAATCCTTTTTATTCACAACAATATGCTCAATCTCTACGCCTAATTTCATATCCTTCGGTGTTTTTTCTCCATCCTTCATTAATTTTATGATCTGATCAGCGAGCTTTGTTCCTCTCAAATGCTCCACCCTTTCTTTTTTTAGTCAGTGCTCATAACCATTATACCCTTATTTGCTCTATTATAGCAGTAAATTCCTTCTTATGTCGTCATCTCCTGTGGATAACTCGAAAAAATGTTCCACTACATTTAGGTGGTTTATCCCCAGTATGCACATTATATTGTGGGTAACTCCATTTTTAGTTTTTCCTTTATTAATTCTTTCCCTAATGGTATAATCTATTTAGACTGTCGAAACAATTAAAAAGGAGCTTACCATGAATTTTGAAGAAAAAAAAGAACAAATACTAAAGGGGCCGATCCCTAAAATTCTCATCAGCCTTGCCGCTCCCATCATGTTCAATAACTTCATCCAAACCTTGTATAATTTATCCGACACCTATTGGGTTAGCCGTTTAGGTTCTGAGGAAGTCGCTGCAATGACATTGGTTTTTCCTGTGATTTTTTTAATCCTGTCCATCGCTATGGGCATGAATATTGCCGGAACTTCTTTAATTTCTCAATACATTGGTGCAAATCAGGAAGATCAAGCGAATAAAGTGGCATCTCAACTCTTTTCTTTCCTTCTGGTGCTGTCAGTATTCTTAGGACTACTTGGCTATTTTTTCACTCCCCATATGATCAGTTTAATGGGAGGAACCGGAAACGTCCATCTTTACGGCTCCCAGTATTTGAGTATCATGTTTTTGGAGATGCCGGTGATATTTATGTTTATTGTATATAATGCGATTATGCAGGGACAGGGAAACACCTTCACCCCCATGATCTTAAATGTCGCCGGATCCCTCCTGAATATTGTACTGTCCCCGGTATTTATTTTTGGCCTCGGTCCAATTCCATACATGGGGATCCGGGGAGCAGCGATTGCTACTCTGATTTCAAGAGCAATCTTTGTCGGTTATGGCATCTATACACTGTTTATGCGTAAAGATGGAATTATTATACGTAAGAAGTACCTGAGTCCTGATTTGACAATGCTCCGGAAAATTATCAAAGTCGGATTACCCGCTTCAATCGGTCAATCCGCCGCTGCATTCGGATTTATCGTACTGAATATGTTTGTACTCAGTTATGGCGACTCGGCTCTCGCTGCCTTTGGAATCGGAAACCGTATTAATAGCGTTGTGATGATGCCTGCTATGGGAATCGGTAATGCGGTCGCTCCGATTGTCGGTCAAAATCTCGGTGCGGATCAGATCTTAAGAGCCCGTTCAACTTTTAAAATCAGCATTCTCATGTCCACAGTGTTTATGGCTATAGGTGGTTTCATCGCTTTTTTACTTGCAGAGGATATTATAAGAATCTTTGCTGCAGAAGACCCCGTGGTTATTGCTCTGGGAACAGATTATCTTCAACTGATCTCCTTATCCATCCCGTTAATGGGGATCTTTCAAATTCTAAATGGCCTTTTCCAAGGCTCCGGGCACACAATGTATGCAATGTTTATTAATATGTTTCGCCTTTGGGGTCTTCGAATTCCAATGATTTATCTTTTCGGTAGACTTACGGATCTTGGAGCCGATGCTATCTGGTATTCCATGGTATTGAGCAACTTCATTATATGCATCATCGGATTCGGAATTTATCTGTCCCGTAAATGGGAGAAAAAAGTGATTGAAGACGAACCAGAAATTCATGCCGAAAAGAAGAAAAATGTTTTTGCATCATAAAGAAAAGGGAAACCCAAAACAGGGTTTCCCTTATGAACTCTTCAGTTCTTATTAAATCTTCTCTCTAATCTATGGAGTAACTACCGGCATTTCTTCTCCTGTCCATCCACGCATACCACGATAAATCGAATATGCTTCAATTCCATTCAGTCGAAGATTAAGAATCGCCTGACCCGCAGTCTGTCCTGAGAAACAGGTAACGTATACAGGCTTATCATTTGGTATTTCATCCATTCGCTCTCCAATCTCTGCAAAAGGAATTAGGAAAGCATTTTCGATATGTCCTTCTTCAAATACTTCGTCATTTCGAATGTCAAGAACCGCAACATCCCCTTCAAGAGCTTCCAGAAGTTCATCGTCAGGTCGGACAATATAGTTCGTTCCTTGAGTAAAGTGTTTGTGGATCTCAACAATCAGAATTTCCTGCTCCTCGTTCCATTCGTTACTTGCCTCCGGCAAATCCGTTCCTTCAGTTTCAAGCAGATCATCATCGAGCTCAAGTGCAGCCCATCCGAAGTTCATTCCACCTTGTAATGAGATGGCATCAAATCCCATCAATTGCATTGCAGCTATTGCCTGTCCTGAAGTCTGTCCTGTAAAGCAATAGACTAAGATGGTTTTTTCTGCTGGTAATCGGTCCATTTGATCTGCCATTTGATTGTATGGGATATGCACAGCTCCCGGGAAGTGGCCTCCTGCATAATCATCTGCTCCCCGCATATCTACTACAAAGTAGTCATCAGGATTGTTTTCAATGTTCTCTAAAGCAACATCAAAAGGCATCATGTTCCACGTGCTGCTCTCCATTGTAATCGAGTCAAAGTACGCTCTCGTTACACGATTAATCAACTCATCCGGATCAATTGCCTCTTCCCCTTCATCGGCATCATCTTCATCATCGTCATCATCTTCAACCACTTCTTCATTATCTTCCTGGGGCTCATCTGCCGGCTCCTCACCATTGTCTCCCCCACATCCTGCAACAAGTGCTAATGATAATAACAGCACCATAAGAAGCATTAATAATTTGTTCCCTCTGAAATTCATGTACAACTCCTCCTTTAGATTTAATACTTACATTGTGATTTTTCGGACAACCTTTGTTAAAAAAATATTAAAAGGTTGTATTTATTGTATCCTTAAAAAAGGCTGAAAGCAATGATTTTATTGGCTTTCAGCCATAAGAGTTGTTGTTGTATATAAGGAATCCTTATATTCAATTTGCCATTTTACCGGAGGTTTTCTTTCTTTTAACAAAGATCTTCCTCCTGAAGCCACCGATGGTTTTGATGGTGATAATCAACAGCCTTATGAGTTAGGAAGCAGAGGGTTCCGGTTTTTCTTTTACAATCGGTGTTTGTTCAATAAGAGTTTTTCCCTGATAAATGTTTTTCCGTTTATAGAGCACTAAGCTTAATATGAATCGCAGGATAAGATCCAAAGAGATTGCTAACCATATATACATCAAGGGCATCTTAAAAAGAAAGGCTGAAATCAAAGCAAGAGGCACGCGCACTCCCCATATGCCGAAACCCGCAACGATCATTGGAACCCGGGAGTGTCCTGCACCCCTTAATGCTCCATTCAGAATCATTGCAAGGTTTTGAGGTAATTGAACCAATCCCATGAAGATCAGATACCATACTGCAATTTCAATCACTTGATGATCCGGAGTCAGTAATCTCATTACCTGATTGGGTAAAAAAATCAGTATACAGGAACTGATTCCCGTAATCAAAATTCCCCCCTTGATAATTTCCCTTAAATATTTTCTTGCCANTTCAGGATCTTTCGCTCCCAGTGCCTGACCCACAAAAGCTGTTGCAGCGACTCCAAGACCCATCGCAGGCATATAGGAGATCGCTTCTGCCTGAAGGCCCAGTTGATAGGAGGCGAAGGCTAAGTCTCCGTAGGAAAGGATCACAATCGTCAGTATGACTGAAGATAGTTGCCAAAAAACAGATTCCATTGCAGTCGGCAAACCGACTCTGTAGATTGGCCAAATGTCTGGGAGTTTCATGGAAAAGAGTGCTTTCGATACCGTTCCCCTTAAAATTCCATCTTTATTGAATAGAATATATATCCCTAGAAAACCTGCCACGGTTTGAGCGATGATCATTCCCCAGGCTGCGCCAATGACACCCTGTCCTTGAATCGGTCCCATCCCGAAAATCAGCAGATAACTCACCGCTACATTGATCACGTTCATAATAGCGGCAACCTTCATCGGTGTTTTTGCATTTCCCATCCCTTGAAGTACCCCCGCCACCACTAACATAATCCCTAAGAATGGAATCCCTATGGTTAGAATTTGAAGATAAGGTATTCCCTCTTCCAACANNGCNCCNGATGCACCAAAAAATTTCATGAGNNTTTCTACGTTCCAAAAGATTAATTGCTGTAAAATGACCGTGATGATAAGAATCGAAAAAAAGGATCGTACAACCACGAGTTTCAGTTTTCCATAATCTTCTGCACCGTAGGCTTGAGCGACAAACACCGTAGTTCCCGTAATCACTCCACGAAGAAGTGCCCAAACGATTTTAAAAACTCGAAGACCAATTCCAACCGCACCGATCATGTGAGGTTCCAAACGGCCGATCATCGCCATGGTTATGAAAGCTGCACTCATTTGCAACAGGTTTTCTCCGGTTATCGGAAGAATCATCCCTAAAATCTTCCTCCGAATCTCTTTTTCCTCTTGGGTTTTAGGCATTTTTCGACCCCCTGATATTTCGCGTTTCGATTTTCCTTTCTCATTATACTACAGTGTTTTCTTTTTGCCCACACTATGGTATACTTTCACTGAAAACAAAATACGATTGCTAGGGGTGCCATTGGCTGAGAGGATTTCTCCAACCCTTTAAACCTGTAGGTTAGAACCTGCGTAGGGAAGCGTTGACTGGGTGACGGTTTCCGTTCACCCTTTTTTTGCATCCTATTATCGTATAAAAAATATTTTTCGAAAGGATGTGTCTTTATGTTTGAGAATTTTGAAATTCGTCTGCACCAAATATCCTTTAATGTCTGGGTCATTTTAGGAATCATGCTCCTCATCCCTCTTTTTTTATTTTTTCTTCGTCGAAAAAGAGCAACCCAGGCAGGAACATTGCTCAATACAAAGGTCCTGGTTTATGGGAGTCTTTGTGTTGCTCTATCCTTTGTTCTTTCCTATATTCGACTTTTTCGGATGCCTCAGGGAGGAAGTGTCACATTAGCTGGAATGCTCCCTCTTATTATTTTTGCAGTGGCCTTCGGTCCGATTGCAGGGATTTTAGCAGGAATTTCCTTAGGGTTTTTGAACTTAATTCAAGATCCCTATATGATTCATTGGCTCCAGGTCTTACTGGATTATCCTCTAGCCTATGGGGCTGTCGGTCTCGCCGGGCTTTTCAGAAAGCCTCTTTGGACCAGTGCATTGGTCGGTGGAACCGGAAGACTGATTATGAGCTTTCTATCCGGTGTCGTTTTTTTCAGAGAATTCACTCCTGAAGGTATGAATGACTACATTTATTCACTTACCTATAACGGCTCCTATATCGGCATGGAGTTGCTGATCATTATTGCCGTTCTTCAAGTTCCACAAGTTCAAACCATTTTGAAGCAAATGCAAAAAGGAACGGCATTATCATCGTAATCTTCTTCTTTCCATGAAAATCCTGTTATATTCCCTTGAATTTGGTTATATATACTATGACGTGTTCGATATTTAATTAATTAATAGGAGGGTTTTAACTATGGAAGGATTTGGAACGTTTTTTCAAACAGGCGATTGGAAGGGTGAAAAACATGTACCGGTGATACATGCCCCTGAGAGTGTACAAGCTGATGAGAAGTTTGACCTGAAAGTTTCTATCGGCGATGCCATCGGACATCCCAATACTTTTGAACACTATATTGCATGGTTCAAAGTGATGTTTCATCCTGATGGAGCAAAATTTCCCATCGAATTGGCCAACTTCAATTTTTCCGCTCACGGAGAAAGCGATAATTTTACCGAACCCACGGGGCTTACTTCTGTGAAGCTAAAGAAATCCGGTACTGTCTATGCAATCAGCTACTGTAATATCCATGGCCTATGGATTAACAGTAAAAAAATCGAAGTTAAATAGTCCATGGATCAAAAGAAGCTCATCTCCAGAGTAGTCATCTCCGGATATGAGCTTTTTTCTATGCAAAAGTCTGTGCGGATTGCATTTCTCTAAAATGATAAAAATACTTAAGTCAATCACCATTAAAGTGAAGCACGTTGTAACAGCTCAAAATATCTGCATAGATCACCAGCTCCATTTTTCTCTGAGCATGGTTTTAATCACTTCCTCCACCCTCTTTTCTTTGTTAAAACGCAGAAAAATTTCGCTTTTTAGAAATTCAATTTCTGTTTCCTTTTCCATTGGCACATCTTTTCTTTTAATCCTCTCCACCAATGTCTCCGGAGTATAGATATGAAATACCTCAATTTTCTTATATGCTGCCATCTCTTCAAAAATTCTTAATAGAAGCTCTTCATACGTCCAATTCTCATTTAACTGCATAAGTTCTGCAATTTTCGGAAGGATTTCTTCCATCAGAGCCCGATTCTTGGGCTCTCTGATTTTGATTCCTAAAATATCCCCTAATTCCTTTACACAGGTTGCACTAAGTTGCAAAAAGAAATATATCGACTGCTCTTCTTTAATTCCTCCCTCTATATAATAGTTTTTTCCTTTTAGCTTATTTAATGCCTTTAAGGTATCAAAGTATCCCAGTTGAATATTATAGTCCACCTTTTCCCTGGAAAAATCCAATATTTTTCCCAGGTCTTGCCTGGGCTCAATCATTAACAGATCAGTTTTAGCGGTTTTATTGATACGAACCGGACCACGACTCATCAGTCTGACAGCGATGACTTTCTCATACTTTTTCTCTTGCAGCATATTAATCGGAAGATTGTTATAAAAGCCTCCATCTAAAAAAGTCTTTCCATCCAGTTTTGAGGTCTTAAAAACCGGGAGATAGGAAGTCGCCAAGAGGTAATCTGCCATCTTTCCATATGGGATATCTTCTTTAAACAGCTCTAAAGGCTTAAAATTCGTGAGAGAAACAGTGACAATTCCAAAATCTTTCTTTGATTTACGTATGAGGTCCTCTTTGGTGCATTCCCGGATCATTTTCTCTAATGGTGAGATGTCAATTCCCGCATCATGAAATACCGTTTGAAACTGTTCTTTCAGGATTCCGAATTTTTCGGAATTCAAACCGCTTTGCTTGATCAATTCATAGACTTCAGGGTCAATTCTCATAACCTTCTCAGGTGCAATTTCAGACCATATTTCATGGGCACGTTCAAAGTCATTTTGAATCATTAATGCTCCGTTAAGTGCTCCAATGGAGGTTCCCACTATTCCATCAAACTCCACTCCTAATTTCCTGAAGGCCTTCCATGCACCAAATTGATATGCCCCTCGAGTGCCCCCTCCCTCCAATGCTAAACCGATCATTTCAAACTCCACCTTTCACCCCGTTCTTTACCTCTATATATGTTATACCCCGCTCAAATAAAAAAACCCTTATCCAAGGGTTTTTGCAATGATCTTTTTTAATTGAACAATGACGTCCAGGTTGCTTCCCAGACTTAAGCCGTCAACGGTCATTTCTCTTTTCTTGCTGCAGCCATCTACACCGCCAAGCTCAATTAATGATTTTAACAACCGGACCTCTTCTGTTTCTTCCTGAAGAAGATCGACTCCGCTGAACAAAGAAAGCCCCGCAACGATTCCATAGGCACCCCAGTTGGATACTCCGGAAAGAATGAGGTAGTCACTTTGAGATGTCGCAAAGATTTTTTCACCCAAATGAATGACTTTTTGCCCTTTCTCCTTGATTTTGCCCATTCCCATCTCGTTTCCACCGTCTCCGATGGCGATGGTGGGAATGTTCCTTTGTTTTGCCAGATCAAAAATCGGCTCCAGATCGCCTACAAAAGCGCTAATGTCTTCACCACGCATTGAATGGTAACGACCATTGCTGGCTTTCCCGGGTCGTTCAATGGCGATAATGTGGGAAGGCTGAAAGGAGTCCAGGAGTTTGACCAGCTCTTTTTTTTCTACTTGAATGTTAAATACTTCAATTGGGCCAATAATATTTTTTTCAGCTCTAAGCCCTTCCATAATTCTTTTCGAGTAAATATCAGTGGCAATCCTTACTTCCTTCCCAATGTCTTCCAAGGCTTTGGCAAGAGAAATTGTTCCCAGGGGTCCGTCACTTTCCCCTGCTTTGCATTCAGGTACAGTAAACCCTGTCAGTAAAAGGATTTTACTTCCCCCCTGAAGGCTTCGGGTGCCTTTAAACAGATCCTCGACTGATGGAACCAGATTGGAGATTCCCCTCTGTCCCTCATCTTTCGTAATTACCTCTTCGATTTCCCGGAAAACCGCCTTAAGATCCGGCATTAATGCTTCCATCAAGACACCTCCTGTTCTTTAAAAAGGGACCGGGTTACCAGTCCCCTTCCTTCTATGGTTTAAGATGATTTAAGAGCTGACCTCCACCGGATTGTTTTTTTGTGAACGACTTCGCCCAACTTGAAGAATAACAGCGACTACAAGAATTCCAAAGCCTGCCAAGTCCACAAGTTTATTCGGATGGATAAGCAATAGTGCCGATATGAGGAACATTATCCGTTCATAAATCTTGGTGTTTGTCAGTAAATAGCCTTGTACTGCTGATCCAAATGCTACGACCCCAAGACAGGCTGTGATAATTGCCAGTCCTGCTTCGAAAAAGGTTACGTCCACTAAAAGCAGCTCGGGACTCATCGCAAAAATATAAGGAATCAGGAAACCTGCCGAACCAAGCTTCAACGCCTGTATTCCGGTTTTAAATGAGTCGCCTCCGGCGATTCCTGCACCGGCATATGCTGCGAGAGCAACCGGAGGAGTAACGTCTGCTATAACTCCAAAGTATAATACAAACAAGTGGGCTGCCAGCAAAGGAACACCCAGTTCAAGAAGAGCAGGGACTGCCATTGTTGCTAAAACAATGTACTTTGCCGTCGTCGGTAAACCGAGTCCTAAGATTATTGAGGCAATCATGGTAAGGAATAAGGTGGGAAGCAGCAATCCTCCGGCAAGATTGACAATCAGATTTGCAAAAGTAAGCCCTAACCCGGTTAGGGTCACTACTCCTACAATTAGTCCCGCACATGCACATGCTGCTGCAACACCGATGGCTTTTTTTGCCCCTTCTTCAAGTGCAGAAAGAATGTCCTTGATACCGATGCGGGTGTGTGCCCGTAACATGCTTACTGCCATGGCAATAATTATTGACCAGTATGCGGCTCTTAAGGGTGTAAATCGAATCAGGAGAAAAACAACACCCACTAAAGGAATCAGAAGATGAAACCCTTCAAGGAAAACCGTCTTGAAGACCGGCAGATCTTCTTTTTTCATCCCCACCAGTCCTTTTTTGGAGGCTTGGAGATGAACCATGGTGATTACTCCCAAGTAGTAAAGCAATGCAGGTACAACTGCACTTGCAATGATCTGAATATATGGAATTCCTGTAAACTCTGACATTATAAATGCTGCAGCTCCCATGATCGGGGGAAGAATTTGTCCTCCGGTGGATGCAGCGGCTTCAACCGCACCTGCAAAGGTCGGCTCATACCCCACTTTTTTCATCAGGGGAATAGTAAATGCTCCCGTTGTAACGGTATTGGCAATGGAGCTTCCGGAGATTGAACCCATAAATCCGCTGGCAATTACCGCAGCTTTTGCCGGTCCGCCTTTTCGAGTCCCTGCAGCTGCGAAGGCAACATCAATGAAGAACTGCCCGACTCCTGTGATCTCCAAAAAAGAACCGAAGAGGATAAACATAAAAACAAAGGTTGCCGATACCCCCAAGGGTGTGCCAAAAATCCCTTCTGTTGTCATATACATCTGGTTTACCAGTCGTTGAACAGAATAACCCCGATGCCCCAAAATTCCGGGAATATAGGGTCCCACAATGGTATAAATCAGAAAAATTGTAGCAATAATTGGAAGCTGTGGTCCGATGCTTCTTCTGGTAACTTCTAAAACCAAAATAATTGCAATAACTCCCATTACCATATCAAGAGAGGTCGGTCGCCCTCCACGACGAACCAGCTCTTCGTAAAACATCAGAATATATCCGGTGACGATAATCCCTCCACCGGCTAAAAACCAGTCAAAAAACTGAATTTTTGTTTTGTCAAACCGCTTACTGGCAGGATACATCAAAAAACCAAGGACAAAAACAAACATTAAGTGCATCGCTCTTTGTTTCATTGCCAATAGAATTCCAAAGCCTGCAGTATATAAATGAAATAATGACATCACAATTGCGATTAAAGTGATAACCTTTCCCAGATTCCCGGCCAGCTTCCTAACGTTTGAGGACTGATCCAGTTCTGCCAGCTTCTCTTCGACGTTAATTTCCACTTCAGCCTGATCTTGAATTCGTTTTTGTTTATCATTTGTCAAAGTGCTTCCTCCTTTCAGTACTGCCAGGTTTCAAACCTTGAAACCTTTTTTATCTCAATCCTGGCGGAGTCTCCCGCTTCAAAGTGTTGAATTAATTCGATCGTATTCCCTTTAGAATCTCTTATTCGATGATTTGCAACTCTTCCGACCCGCAAATTGAAAGAGTCGATAACTTCGTTGATGCCATCATTTATATAGCGCTTCCCGACTTTTCGGAAATCTCCATAAGATTCTGTAGGAAGACCGGCTCCAAAGGACTCATATTCAGTGCGAATTAAAACCATTTCTTTCTGTTGATTCATCATAAACACATCTTCCACATCTGTTTTTTCCACCGAATGGGTATAAATCATTGAAAATTCTTCCTCTTTGTCAATCGGCAGCAGAAGAACTGTTCCTTCTTCAGACGTAATACTGAGGACCATCACCGGCCAAAGCACATAAGCCAGCAAAAAAGCTGCAAACATAAGAAGAAAAGGGATTACCCTTTTTTGTTTAAGAAGGGTAAGGTATCGCCGAGGCGATACCTTATCCTGAAGAATTTGAAGTTTCATTGTGCTGTTTATTGCTCGTCAAAGTATCTTTGAGCTCCCGGATGGACTTCAAGGGACATTCCCTCTAAAGCTCCTTCCAATGAAACATCTCCACCTCTTGCATGTTGGTTTGCAAGAACATTTAAGTTAGTAAAAATTGCTTCTGTAATATCATAAATTAAGTCGTCGTCAAGCTCTGCTCTCACTGCCAGCATTGCCATTACTGCAACGGCTGTAACATCGTCGTCCTGGTTTCTATAGGTTCCTCCCGCAATTTCAACTTGTGCATAATATGGATAATCAGCAATCAATGCATCAATTTTATCCTGATCCATAGAAAGCAATATAACATTATGCTGAGTAGAAAGGTCTGTAATCGCTGCTGTCGGAGTTCCTGCTGTAACAAAGGCTGCATCAACGTTTCCGTCTCTTAGATTATCTGCTGCTTCACCAAAAGAAAGGAAATCTGCCGTAAAGTCATCATAAGAAATTCCGTGAGCCGCTAAAATTTGTCTCGCGTTGGCTTCCGTACCACTACCGGGAGCTCCTACTGCTACTCTTTTTCCTACAAGATCTTCAATGGAATTAATTCCCGCATTGGCATCTGCTACAATTTGGATTGTCTCAGGGTACAAAGTTGCAATTCCTTGCAGATTTTCCATAGGATCCTGATCATCAAACATTTCCTCTCCATTAAAAGCATAATAGGCAATGTCATTTTGAACCATTGCAAAGTCTACATCGCCATCACTGAGAAGATTTACGTTCTCTACTGATGCACCTGTTGATTCTGCATTTGCAGTGACACCATCAACATTTTCAGAAATAATGTTGGCAATTCCTCCACCTAGAGGATAATACACTCCGGTTGTTCCTCCGGTTGCAACTGCCAGCCGCTCAGGTCTTTCACCGCCCGGCTCACCGTTTTCTTCATCGCCGTTGCCATTTCCACAGCCGACCATGAATAATGAAAGTACGAATACACTGATTAACAGTACAACAAAAATTCTACTCTTTTTCATGAATTACACTCCTCCTTAAAATTTTATCAACTTCGCCCATCCATTTTTTATGGGCTAGTATGATTATACGGACCAGGTTCTCAAAAACTACAAAAACCGACAGAATCCTACTATCGGTTTTTGAAATAATTATAATTATCTGAATATACCTGTTTCTTCCTGTTTTATTTCCCGCAACAGGCCTTCTAAAAACCGTTTAACATTTAACTTTGGCCGCTTATCAGTTTTTTTCTGGATTCTTTGCATCTCTTCCCTGATTGTGGAAAAATCAAAGAGCCGATGGGCGAATCTCTCAAATTTGGGGTGGTAATAATCTTCAATCCCCAGATTAGCCAAATTGTTGAGAGCATACTCGACCGTTCTTCTGATCCGTCTTTCAATGGCTTTTTCACCCGAAGCAATGTCAACAACCCCTTTGTTATTATAGCTTTCTCCAATTTTTTGATAAAGTACTTTCAGATTTTGTAATAATTTAATATCTTCATTGTCCTTTAATCCGGAGAGAATTTCCATCGCCTCCAGGATATCATTGCTCCCGCTTTGACTTAAGATGCCTAAATCCATTACGATATTTTCAGCTACAACTCGTGCCTTTTGGGCTGAATCAGCTTTGGAGTGAGTGGCTGTTTTTTGTATATGCTCGATTACAGAGGAACTTTGCTGGTTGTTCAGGAAACTCTGTATTCCTTTAAATGTTTTCTCCATCCCCTGATAGCGTAAAATCTTTTCAACAACTGAACACACTTCATCTCGAT